>Ga0256407_10002926_pt1 | contig 31413 bp, 34 predicted proteins | sample RumenRJG_04DNA_FD_193489 | JGI IMG/M metagenome (GOLD analysis project Ga0256407, IMG submission 193489) | Bovine rumen microbial communities from Lethbridge, Alberta, Canada - RJG_04 | ecosystem: Host-associated > Mammals > Digestive system > Stomach > Rumen | place: Canada: Alberta...
TATAACGGCAAGAATATGTCCGTCATGCTCCGCACAGACTATGATGAGGAGGTCGTGAAACTATTGGACACTATCGGCTTGAAGCTCTAACCCCCGATTTGGGTCACCCCGTTGCGGAAAACAGGAAAATGAAAAAATATTCACGTTCTTTTTGTTCTGCGCTCGACTTTTCGTAACTTTGCTGCTACGCAGCGAAGTTACTCCGTCTCGGCATAAAAAAAGAACAAGATTCTTTTTGTTCTGCGCTCGACTTTTCGTAACTTTGACACTTCGTGCCGAAGTTACTCCGTCTCGGCATAAAAAAGAATGGAATTCTTTTTGTTCTGCGCTCGACTTTTCGTAACTTTGACACTTCGTTCCGAAGTTACTTCGTCTCGGCATAAAAAAAGAACAAGATTCTTTTTGTTCTGCGCTCGACTTTTCGTAACTTTGCAATCCAAAAGAAGATAGGACCGTTTTTGGTATCTCCGGGGAATCCTGGAAGAAAAATAGAAAAATAGAATCAAAAGATATATGATTATTAAAGTATGCGGCTTGCGTGTTGCCCAGAATATACGCGAGGTGAGTGCGCTCGATGTGGACTGGATAGGACTGGTGTTCTGGAAAGACAGTCCCAGGTATGTGACACAGTACTCTTCAAGGGGTGGGTTCATCCCCGACTATACATCGATAGACTCTGAGGTTCCGACACTGGGTGGAAAACCCATCTTCAGATATCAAGAGAACAAGCCCAAGAGGGTGGGGGTATTTGTCGACGACATGCCCCAGAACATCGTCACAAGGGTGGCCAACTTCAAACTCGACTTCGTGCAGTTGCATGGCGAGGAGAGTCCGGTGATGATACAGAATCTCAGGGCGACGCTTGAGCCCGACATCCGTAAAGGCGTGAAAATCATCAAGACCATCAACGTGGAGCGTCCGGAGGATTTCGACAAGTGCAAACCCTATCTCGGAGAGGTGGATTATTTCCTCTTCCACAACCAATGTGCACAAAAAGGTGGGTCGGGCGAGAAGTTCGACTGGGCCTTGCTCGATAGTTACAACTATGATGTCCCCTTCCTCATCAGTGGAGGTATCGGTCCCGACGACGTGGAGGCAGTGAAAGCCATCAGCCATCCACAGTTTGCCGGCGTCGACATCAACTCGAAGTTTGAGAGCGAAGTGGCAGTAAAAGATGTCGAGAAAGTGAAATCTTTTGTTGAAGCCTTGAGGGCATAGGCCGGAAAAGGTGATAAATGTGCGTCGATCATTCCATTTATGGATGTAAACACAATAAACCAGACTCCAGACAATCTCGACGGCAATGAGGGTAAAGACCTTGCCCCATGGTATGCCATCAGGCTGTTTTCCAACAGCCAGACCAAGGTTGGTGACTATTTCAAGGAGAATGGGCTAGAGTTCTTCATTCCCATGCAGTATCGCGACTACATGGATGAAAACGGGAAACACCGGAGGAAACTCAGACCTGTGGTGAGCAACCTCATCTTCGTGAAGAAGTCGCTGCGCCAGCAGGCCATGGCAGAGTTGATTACCCATTGCCAATACAAGATGTCGGTCATCACCCGCGACCGCTCCACCCGCGACTATTACGAGATTCCCGCCAAACAGATGTTCGAGTTCCAGGCGATGTGCAATCCCGAGATAGAGATGAGGAAATACTTGAACGCCGAGGAGGCACGCCTCAAGGTTGGTACGCCGGTGCTGGTGAGCCACGGTCCGCTAAAAGGGCTTACGGGGCGTCTTGTCAGGCAAAACCACAAATACTTCCTCCTCAAGGAGGTGCCCGGCCTAGGCGTGATGCTGAAGGTTTCGAGATGGTGCTGCCAACCCATTGAAAGTTAAAATCATCTAGAATATCTAGAGTCTCTAGAAAATCTAGATTATCTAGTTAAAAAAAACAGGCTTCAAGGGCGACCTTGAAGCCTGATTTTTTTAAAACTCTGATGTAAAGTGAAACTTAATGTGCTTGAAGTCTTCTTGCGCCATGCTCAGCACATAGCCGCTGTCGGCGAGGAACACGTCGCGCCCCTCACGGTCCTTGGCCATATATTGGTATTTGCGCTTCTTGAAGTTCTCCAGTTCCTTTTCGTCGTCAGACTCTATCCAACAGGCTTTGTGTAAGTGGACGGGCTCCCAGCGGCAGCGCGCATTGTACTCGTTTTCCAGGCGGTATTGGATGACCTCGAACTGCAACTGTCCCACAGTACCGATGATTTTCCGTCCGTTGAACTGGTTGACGAACAACTGTGCCACGCCTTCGTCCATCAATTGCTCGATGCCCTTGGCCAATTGTTTCGACCGCATCGGGTCGTCGTTCTCGATATATTTGAACATCTCGGGAGAGAACGATGGGAGGCCGCGGAAATGCAGCAGTTCGCCCTCGGTCATGGTGTCGCCAATCTTGAAGATGCCGTTGTCGGGCAGTCCGATGATATCGCCGGGATAGGCCTCGTCGACCGTCGACTTGCGCTGTGCCATGAACTGGGTGGGCGAACTGAAGCGCAGCGTCTTGCCCAGGCGAACGTGGTAGTAGGGCTGGTTGCGCATGAACTTGCCGCTGCAAACCTTGCAGAAAGCGATGCACGAACGGTGGTTGGGGTCGATGTTGGCGGTGATTTTGAACACGAAACCAGTGAATTTCTCCTCTTCGGGACTCACCTCACGCTCCTCGGCCGTCGTGTTGCGAGGACAGGGGGCTATCTTCACGAAGCAGTTGAGCAGTTCCTGCACACCGAAATTGTTGAGCGCGCTGCCGAAGAACACCGGGGCGACTGTAGCCGAACGATAGTCGTCGACATCGAATGCGGGGTAGATGCCGTCGATGAGTTCCAGGTCGTCGCGCAGTTGACCGGCGTCTTGTGCGCCCACGCGCTCATCGAGTTGGCTGCTGTTGATGTCGATTTCCACCTTCTCTGTCACGCGCTGCTTGTCGGGGGTGAACAAGTCGAGTTTCTGTTCGTAGATGTTGTATACTCCCTTGAACTTCACACCCTGGTTGATGGGCCAGGAGAGAGGACGCACCTGTATCTGCAGTTCCTTCTCCAACTCGTCGAGCAGGTCGAAGGGGTCGCGGCCCTCACGGTCCATCTTGTTGATGAAGATGATGACAGGCGTGTTGCGCATGCGGCAGACGTTCATCAACTTGCGTGTCTGGGTTTCCACGCCCTTAGCGCCATCCACCACGATGATGGCGGAGTCGACGGCAGTGAGGGTGCGGTAGGTGTCTTCGGCAAAGTCCTGGTGACCGGGAGTGTCGAGGATATTCACCTTGTAGCCATCATAGTCGAATTCCATCACCGACGTGGAGACCGAGATGCCACGCTGCTTCTCGATGTCCATCCAGTCGGAGGTGGCTGTCTTGCGTATCTTGTTGCTCTTCACCGCACCGGCCACTTGTATCTGGCCGCCGAAGAGCAGGAACTTCTCTGTGAGGGTGGTTTTGCCGGCATCGGGATGCGAGATGATGGCAAAGGTGCGCCGGCGTTCTATTTCTTGATTCATTGTTGTAAAAGGATTGAGAGGCACTGGCGGAGGGAATCTTCCCAATGGGGAATCTCCAGACCGTAGGCCTGTTTGATTTTTGTCTTGTCGAGGATGGAATAGAGAGGACGGGTGGCTGCTGTGGGGTATTCGGAGGTGTGCAGCGGACGGACATCACAGGTGGTGATGCCGGCGATGCGGTGGATGGCCTTTGTGAAGTCATACCAACTTGTCACGCCCTCGTTGGTGTAGTGGAAAATGCCCGGTTGCACGCCCTGCTCGATGATGGTCATGATGGCAGATGCCAGGTCGCGGGCGTAGGTAGGGGTGCCCACTTGGTCGAACACCACGCCGAGGGAGGACTTCTCTTGGCCCAGCCGGAGCATGGTCTTCACGAAATTCTTGCCAAACGAACTGTAGAGCCAGGCGGTGCGGATAACCATCGCGCGGCGGCAGAACTTCGTCACGCCCAACTCTGCTGCCAGTTTGGTGCTGCCATAGACGCTGTCGGGAGACGGTGTGTCGTCTTCTACATACGGGCGGTGCGACTTGCCGTTGAACACGTAGTCGGTGGAGATTTGTATCATCCATCCCTCGCGCTTGTCGATGGCGGCGGCAAGGTAGGCAGGGGCTATTGTGTTGAGGGTGGTGCATTTCTCGCGCTCGCTTTCCGACAAGTCGACGGCAGTAAAGGCGGCACAGTTCACTATGCCGTCAATCTGGTGGGTAGCCACGAAGTCGTCTACTGCAGCCTGGTCGGTGATGTCGAGTTCGCCGACATCGGTGTTGAAAAACGTGTGATGGCCGAAGGAGGGCTCCATGAGGCGGAGTTCGCTGCCCAACTGGCCGTTGCATCCGGTGATGAGGATATTCATTCTGTGATGGATTATGGTAGGTGAATGACCCGGGGGCGTCAGTCGAATTCCAGTCCCTCGGTCTTGTCTTTCAGATAATAGTCGGAGAGCATGCCCATCAGCGTGCTGATTTCCTGTACGGCATGGTTGGTGTCGGGAGAGACTTCACGCTGCTGCAGCCGCAGCAGCATCACGCCATAGAGGGCGTTGAGGCAGGTCTCCACCTCGCTGGCATCGTGGTCGCTGCCACGCTTGCGCAGTTCCACGATGAAGGGCAGCACCTTGTAGTATTCGGCACGGTAGAAGGGGAAGCGGGCACTGTCGAGCAGGCGGGCATGGAGTTCGGTAAGGTCTTGCACCACAATCTTGTTGATTTGCAAGTGGCCTTGCTCGCGGCAGCCCTCCTGGGTGAGCATCCTGATGAGGTTGCCATACCAGTCGATGAGTTCTTCCTTGTCTTCCTCGCTGTAGTCGAAGCGCGACACATACTCGCGGCGTATCTTCGACAGGTTGCAGCCATAGGCGCGGATAAGGTCCTCTACCTGCCACATGTAGAGCACGTATTCGGCAATGCTTTTCTTACGTAATTCTTTTGCGATAAACATAATGGTAAATGATAAACTACGGCCTTGGGGAAAAGGCTTCAATGGCATGGCGTGCCCACTCAGTAACTGAAGGAGAAGAGGTTGAACACCGTGCCGAAGAGGATGATGACGGAGATGGCTATCACCAGCGCACCAATGAGTTTGTTGATCAGGATGATGCCGTAGTTCTGGAAACTGCTCCTGATCTTGTCGACAAGCCACGTGAGGCCATACCACCAGAGGATGGCACCCGCCACAATGCTCAGATAGCCTATCGCCACGACGAAAGGCTGGCCGGGGATAATGAACGCAAACTGCGCGAAACAGGCCATGAAGAGCAAGATGATGAGGGGATTGGAGACGGTCACCAGAAAGGCGGTGACGCCATTGTGGATGAGCGTGCCTTTCACGTTGCCGCTCTGGTGCATGTTCTTCGTGGGGTTGGAACGGTAACTGATGATGCCGAAGGTGAGCAGCATCAGGCTTCCCAGCAACTGCAGGTAGAAGCGGTAGGCGCTGTTGTTGACGATGTCCATGACGAAACTCATGCCCACACCGGTGATGAGCGCATAGAACAAGTCGCTTGCCGTGGCCCCGATGCCCGTGACGAATCCATACCAGCGCCCCTTGTTCAGCGTGCGCTGGACACACAGGATGCCCACCGGCCCCATGGGAGCCGACACAACCACCCCGATAATCAGTCCCTTGACTATGGTGTCTACAACGTCGATATGGAATGCAATAGGCATATCGTTTGCAAAATTGCTAAAAAAATGTGAAAGCCACAAATTTTGCGTGTAAAACTTTGTAGGCTGAGCGATTTTTAATAACTTTGCTTCCCGAACACATGAAAGACATTTCAAATTTATATTTATCACCATAAACCATACAGACATGAATACACAGGAAACGATTAAGCCTTATGTGATAGGCTTGGACTTGGGAGGCACCAACTCTGTCTTCGGCATTGTGGACAGCAGGGGTGACATCAAAGCCACCACTGCCATCAAGACACAGGGCTATGAGAAAGTGGAGGACTATGTTGACGCGGCTGTGGAAGCCCTCAATGTGATTGTAGAACAAGTGGGCGGCATCGACCTCATCAAGGCCATGGGCATCGGAGCCCCCAACGGAAACTATTATAATGGAACCATAGAGTTCGCGCCCAACCTCTCATGGGGGCACGACGGCGTAGTGCCCCTCGCCAAACTCTTCAGCGATAAACTCGGCATTCCCGTGGCATTGACCAACGACGCCAACGCCGCCGCCATCGGTGAGATGATTTATGGCGTGGCAAGAGGTATGAAAAACTTCATTGTCATCACCCTCGGAACGGGTGTAGGCTCGGGTATCGTCATCAACGGACAACTCGTATATGGATGCGACGGCTTTGCCGGTGAACTCGGTCATGTCATCATGAAGCGCGAGAACGGCAGGATTTGTGGCTGCGGCAGGAAAGGGTGCCTCGAGGCCTATTGCTCCGCCACAGGTGTGGCACGGTCGGCACGCGAGTTGCTGCATTCCACCGACAGACCTTCGCTGCTCAGGGAGATGAAGGCCGAAGACATCACGTCGCTCGACGTGTCGATTGCTGCAGGAAAGGGTGATGAACTCGCCAAGGAGGTGTTTGAGTTCACTGGCGAGATGCTCGGTGAAGCATGCGCCGACTTCGCCGCTTTCTCCTCGCCAGAGGCATTCATCTTCTTCGGAGGACTGGTGAAGGCAGGCGACCTCATCATGGACCCCATCAAGCGGGGATATGACAAGAATGTGCTGCCTATCTTCCGCGGAAAGGCAAAATTCCTCATCAGCGGGCTCGACGGAGCCTCGGCAGCCGTCCTTGGCGCCTCGGCTATCGGATGGGAAATCTAACAAATCAGACAGGCGCCCGCTGAGGGCGCCTTCTCTTTGCCGCTCTATGCCGAATAATCATCCAACATGGTGATGCAAAGACACAGGGGATTTCTTTGTGTCGCTGTGTTGACAGTTCAATCACGATATGAGCAATTACGAAAAAGACATCAAGACTGCCGTCGAGGTAATGCGTAAGGGAGGGGTTATCCTCTATCCCACCGACACGGTGTGGGGCATAGGCTGCGATGCCACCAATGCCGCCGCCGTGGAGAAGGTATACCAAATCAAGCGGCGGCAAGACTCCAAGGCGATGATATGCCTCGTTGACAGCGACGCAAGGCTGCAGCGCTACGTCAGGCAAGTGCCCGCGGTGGCGTGGGACGTGATAGAGTTGGCCACTGCGCCGCTCACCGTTATCCTCGACGGGGCGGTGAACCTGGCACCCAACCTCATTGCCGAGGATGGGTCGGTGGCGATGAGGGTGACCGGTGAGCCTTTCTCAAAGGAGTTGTGCTACAGGTTTCAGAAACCCATCGTCTCGACCAGCGCCAACATCAGCGGGATGCCGCCGGCCTCCAACTACTGCGACATCGACCCGGAACTTCTCGAGGCCGTCGACTATGTGTGCACCTCGCGCCGACAGGAGAAGAAACCCCATACACCCTCTTCCATCATCAGAATCAAGGGCAACGGCGAGGTGACCATCGTGAGAAAATGACAGTATATAGATAAGATGCAGGAAACGACTACAGAGACAAGGACGGGCTTCTTTGAGCGGCTCAACGAATGGAGGAAGCCATACGTGGCCGACAGGCAGTTCATGCTCTTGCTCAGTTTTTTCGTGGGATTGCTGGCTGCCGTTGCCGCCTTCGTGCTCCACTGGCTCATCGACGAGATACAACTGCTGCTCACCGCAGGGTTCAATTTCAGGTCGTACAACTGGTTGTACCTCGTGTTTCCCGTGGTGGGCATCTTCCTCACGTCGCTCTTCGTGAGGTATGTGGTGAGAGACGACATCAGCCATGGCATCACCCGCATCCTCTATGCCATCAGCAGGAAGAAGAGCCGACTGCAGGGGCACCACTGCTGGAGTTCGGTCATCGCGTCGGCACTCACCATCGGTTTTGGAGGGAGCGTGGGGGCAGAGGCACCCATCGTGCTCACCGGTTCGGCCATAGGAAGTAACCTTGGCCAGGCGTTCCGACTCGACAGGCAGACACTCATGGTGCTTGTGGGGTGTGGCGCGTCGGCGGCGATAGCGGGCATCTTCAAGGCCCCCATTGCCGGACTGGTGTTTACCATCGAGGTGCTCATGGTCGACCTCACCATGGCATCGTTGCTGCCCATTCTCATCTCCTGTGTCACTGCCACCTGCTTCACCTATATCTTGGTGGGGAGTGATTCGCTTTTTCACTTCACCCTCGACTCTGCATGGCTCGTGGAAAGAGTGCCGGCCACTATACTCCTCGGCATTTTCTGCGGACTGGTGAGCCTCTATTTCATCAGGGTGATGACGGCCTGCGAGGGAGTGTTCGCCAAGATGCGAAACAAACCCTATTACAAGTTGGCTCTGGGAGGCGTGGTGCTGAGTTGCCTCATCTTCCTTTTCCCGGCACTCTATGGCGAGGGCTACAACAGCATCAACATCCTCATCAACGGACGGACGGAGGCCGACTGGGACATGGTGCTCAACAATTCGCTCTTCTACGGCCATGGCAACCTTTTGTTGGTGTATATAGGCCTGGTGCTTGCCACCAAGGTGATTGCCACCTCTGCCACCAACGGAGGAGGAGGCTGTGGCGGTACGTTTGCGCCTTCGCTCTTCATCGGGGCATTCGCGGGCTTCTTCTTCTCAAGGCTGTGGAACGTCAATGGCATCAGCACTTATCTGCCGGAGAAGAACTTCGCCCTGCTGGGCATGGCGGGCGTGATGGCTGGCGTGATGCACGCCCCGCTCACGGGCATCTTCCTCATTGCCGAGATAACCGGGGGCTACCAGATGTTTATCCCGCTGATGATTGTCAGCATCTGCGCCTACCTCACCATCATCATCTTCGAGCCCCACAGCATCTATGGCATGAGACTTGCCAGGGAGGGAAAACTCATCACCCATCACACCGACAAGGCCGTGCTCACCCTTATGAGTCTGGAGAGCATCATCGACAGGCATTTCACTGCTGTGGATGCCGAGATGCCGTTGGGCAAGTTGGTCAACGTCATCAGCATGAGTACCTCCACCTTCCTGCCCGTGCTCGACGATGCCGGCAACCTGCTCGGCGAGGTGGACCTGACAAAGATACGCAATGTGATGTTCCGTACCGAACTGTATGGCCATTTCACTGTGGCACAACTCATGACACCACCCGCAGGCACCCTGGGTGTGGACGACCCCATGGAAGACGTGATGCACGTGTTCGACAAGACGAATGCCGCCGCCTTGCCTGTGGTCACCCCCGACGGACACCTTATAGGATATATCAGCCGCACGCGCATGTATGCCACCTATCGGAAGATGGTGGCCGATATGTCGCAGGAATGAGCGAAAGTGAAACATGACAACAAGGAAATCAACGATATGACACGCGAACAACTGAGAATCGTTTTCATGGGTACGCCCGAGTTTGCCGTCGCCACGCTGCGACGGCTGGTAGACAATGGCTATCATGTGGTGGCAGTGGTCACGCAGCCCGACAAACCCGTAGGCCGCCATGGCAGTGTGCTCCAGGCTCCCGAGGTGAAGAAATATGCCCTGGAGAAGGGCATCCCGGTTCTGCAGCCGGAGAAGATGAAAGACCCCGTCTTCGTGGAGCAACTCCGTGCGTTTGAGGCCGACGTGCAGGTGGTGGTGGCTTTCCGCATGTTGCCCGAAGTGGTGTGGGATATGCCGCGGATGGGCACGTTCAACGTGCATGCCGCCCTGCTTCCGCAATACAGGGGGGCGGCGCCCATCAACTGGGCCATCATCAATGGCGAGACGCAGACGGGGGTGACCACCTTCTTCCTCGACCATGACATCGACACGGGGAAGGTGATTCTCCGACGCACGTTCGACATCCCCGACGAGGCAGACGTGGAATATGTTTACAACGGACTGATGGAACTTGGCGCGCAGGCAGCCACCGACACTCTCGATATGCTGATAGCGGGCGACGGACAAGTGGAGGCTCTCCCCCAGGAACAACTCACCGAAGGGAATGAACCCTTGAAGGCTGCTCCCAAGATTTTCAAGGAAACGTGTCGCATCGACTGGACCAAGACTGCCAAGCAGGTCTATGACTTCGTGAGGGGACTGAGTCCGGTACCGGGGGCATGGACCACCCTGAGGCATATGGACGGGAGTGAGCCACAGGTGGTGAAGATATACCACACCACAAAAGTCAATGATGTGGCCGACGGGGAATGTCCCGGCAGGTTGTGGGTGGAGAAAAACAAACTCTATGTGGCTACAGGTGAGGGAGTGCTCAGCATCGACGAACTGCAATTGGCAGGGAAGAAGCGGATGCAGGCACGCGACTTCATCAACGGCTTCAAGAACTCAGGAAACACCGTGCTTGAGTAACCTTAATGCAGAGAAATGCCGGCGCAAGCCGGCATCATTTTCAATTTTCATTTTTCAATTTTCAATCCGACTAAGGCTGGTGCTTACGGCGCCAGAAATAGTGCCATACGCGGAACCACGGCTCTGTGACACATTCCGAGGGATACTGGAACAAGAGTCGCAGGTCGCGGGTGGTCACACGCATGTTGCTCCGCACGCTGTTCTTGGTGCTGCCACCGAAGGCACGGTCGTCGTGCTTGCCGAAGTTGCCGCCCTTGAGAATCTCACCAAGCAGCACACGTCCCCTCCGCTCGTCGGGCTGGCATATCAGCAGTTCGTCGGGCAGTCCCAAAGTATTGTTCAGCACCCACATCAAGGCGCCCGCCACATGGCGGAGGCCAAGACTCCGCAACTCTTCCTCGCTGGGACGGGGAAGGTGGGGATGGCCTTGCAGCAAGTGGTAATAGTCTACGACATGGCGCAGTCCCACTCCCTCGCGGATGAGGTGAGTATAGATATGTGAAAGGAGGAAGATGACGTTGAACTCAAACGTAGGCACACAGAAACCCCATTCTTTCTTCTCGTTGGAGAAACAGGCATCGGCGTGGGCGAGAAACCAAGCCTGCAGACGCTTGTTGTGTACGGGATGGCTCATCCACGACGGACGGTAGTGCACCTCTACGCTCACCTTGCCCGCTTTGAGGAACTCGATATGGTGATAGGTCACCTTCTTGCCGGATACGATGCCGTTGACGTAACTGATGACCTTGTCGTCGCCACCCTCTACCCAGATGTCAATATCACCGGGGGTGCGCATATAGGGGGTGGGGTAGAGCAGGGCATTGCCCTGGCCCTTCAGCACGCACGACCGGAATCCCTCACGACGGAAGTTGTTCCACACCCACGCGGCTTTCTCGTAAACTAACTTGTTGCGGCGTTCTATCTTCTTCACACGCGCCATCCATGTCAGCACTTCCGTTTCGGTGAGCAGCAGTTTGTGCGACTGGTCCAGTCGTTCTATGCCTTCCCAATACGTGGCTTCCACCGTTTGGCGACGGGCAAAACGGTATAAGTCCGCCCAGTCCATCTCGTCGACAGAGGTCGGTAATGGGGCGCTGGCATCCAGGCACCAGCGTAAGAATTCAAGGTATGATGAATAATCTTTTTTCACTAGGGGACAAAGGTACGAATAAGTGAGCGCAATGCGAAACAAAAAACTGATTTTTTTGTTTCCATTGCCGAGCGGCAGTGCCTTCGGCCGAAGCCAAAGGTAGTGCAAATCGAGCGGAAAGCAAAATAAAAACACTTTTTTATTTTCTTTCCCGAGATGCCGCCTACCTTCGACGAAGTCAAAGGTACGAATAAGCGAGCGAAAAGCCAAAATTTATTTGGTCTTTTCCGAGCGTCAGTACCTTCGGCGAAGCCAAAGGTAGTGCAAATCGAGCGGAAAACAAAATTTTCTTTGGCTTTTCCGAGGTCGCTATGATATAGCGACATACGGGACATCGCCGAAAGTAGGCGGCATCACAGGATAATATAGTTTGAAGACATAATTGATAATTATCAACATCAATCGCATATAATAGTTAAAATATGTATATTTATCGTTTTTGCTTAACAATTATATGTTAATCAATTAAGATTTTGGCTATATTTGCGACATGAAAAAGAAAACGATATGGATGATAGCGACAATCATGGGATTGTCTTTCTTGGCTCTCCTCTTCTTGCAACTGAAATACATCAGCGAGATGGTGAGAATGAAGAAGGAACAGTTTGACGAGTCGGTGAAAAGGTCGCTATACCAGGCCTCGCGCAACTTGGAACTCAACGAGACGCTGAAATACCTTGAGATGGACATCAACAAGGCAGGCAGGCAGGGCAGCAGCAGTGACTCCACCGACACTGCCGACGGCGACACCGTCACCCACCAGTCGCACAGGGGCGTGGGAAACACCGGGGCAGGCTTCTCGTCGTTCGACATGAAGACATCGAAAGTGAAACCGGCATCCGTGCCCAAGGTGCTCATCGTGAGAAACGACAAGAACACGCTCACACAGACCAATAAGTCGATGCAGGAAATCGTGAGAAACCGCTACGTCTACCAAAAAGCGCTGCTCGACCAGGTGGTGATGAACATCCTCTACTCGGCATCGGAGAAACCCCTTCAGGAGAGGGTGAACTTCAAGTCGCTCGACCATGACCTGAAGGCAGAATTGCAGAACAACGGTATAGGCATCGCCTACCATTTCACGGTGTGCACGCTAGACGGACGAGAGGTATACCGGTGTCCCGACTACGACGAGAAAGGCGAGGAATACACCTATGAGCAGCAACTCTACCGCAACGACCCCGACGATATGTCGGGGGTGGTGAAGATTCATTTCCCGCAGATGAACAACTACATCTTCTCCAGCATCAGGTTCATGATACCCGCCATCGTCTTCACCATCATCCTGCTCATCACCTTCATCTTCACCATCGTCGTGGTGTTCAGGCAGAAGAGGTATTCGGAAATCAAGAACGACTTCATCAACAACATGACCCACGAACTCAAGACGCCTATCTCGAGCATCTCGCTTGCGGCACAGATGCTCAACGACGACTCACTCAACAAGAGTCCGGCTATGATGAAGCATATCGGAGGGGCCATACAAGACGAGTCGAAACGACTCAGGTTCCTGGTGGAGAAGGTGCTGCAGATGTCGATGTTCGACAAGAAGGACGCCATCTTCAAGAAAAAGGAAATCGACCTCAACGAGATGGTGGAGAACGCTGCCAACACCTTCACCCTGCGTGTGGAGCACACCGGTGGGAAAATCAACACCGATATCGAGGCGGTAGACTCCAAATGCTATGTGGACGAGATACATTTCACCAATGTCATCTTCAACCTCATCGACAATGCCATCAAATATAGAAAGCCCGACCAGCCCGTCAACCTCATCATCAAGACGTGGAACACCAACGACCACCTCTGTCTCTCGGTGAAAGACGACGGCGTGGGCATCAAGAAAGACAACCTCAAGAAAATCTTCGAAAAGTTCTACCGCGTGCATACCGGAAACGTGCACGACGTGAAAGGCTTCGGGCTCGGTCTCGCCTACGTGAAGAAAGTGGTCGACCTGCACAAGGGAAACATCAAGGTGGAGAGCGAACTGGGAAAAGGAACGAAATTCACAATATTATTACCAATCATTAAAGAATAAACATTATGGAAGAAAAACTCAAGATTCTATTGTGCGAAGACGAGGAAAACCTCGGCATGCTGCTTCGCGAATACCTGCAGGCAAAAGGATATGTGGCTGAACTGTGCCTTGACGGAGAGGCCGGATACAAGGAGTTTCTCAAGAACAAGTATGACATCTGCGTGCTCGACGTGATGATGCCCAAGAAAGACGGGTTCACCCTGGCACAGGAAATCAGGCAGGCCAACCCCGACATCCCCATCATCTTCCTCACAGCGAAACTGATGAAGGACGACATCCTCGAGGGATTCAAGATCGGTGCCGACGACTACATCACCAAACCCTTCTCCATGGAAGAACTCGTGTTCCGTATTGAGGCCATTCTCCGTCGCGTGAGGGGAAAGAAAGTGAAGGAGTCGACACTCTACCACATCGGCAGGTTCACCTTCGACACACAGAAGCAACTCCTTACCATCGGCGAGAAGCAAACCAAACTCACCACCAAGGAGAACGAACTGCTCGCGCTGCTCTGCTCGCATGCCAACGAAATCTTACAGCGCGACTTCGCTCTGAAGACGATTTGGATTGACGACAACTACTTCAATGCAAGGTCGATGGATGTCTATATCACCAAGTTGCGCAAGCACCTGAAAGACGACAACCAGATAGAGATTATCAACATCCACGGGAAAGGATACAAACTCATCACTCCCGACGGTGTGTAAACCCCATACAGCCCCTGGCCCAAAGCCAGGGGTTAGTATTTGCTGCGATGCTTCTGCTCGGCCACAAACTTTACCAGGCCGCCCACTACCAGCAGCACGCAAAGTGCCAGGTAGGCATTGTGGTCGCAGAGGTGGGTGGGCACTCCTATGACCAACAGCAGCATGCCAAGAAACAGCAGCGGCAAACCGCATTTATTCAGTAACTTTCTTATCATGAAAAACAAATCTTTGCTTCTGCGGGGCGAAGTTACAAACAATTATCAGCATTTGAAACTAAAAATCGGGAAAAAAGTTTGTGGAGTGACAAAAAAAGCGTACCTTTGCACCGCATTTTTCAAAAACAACATTTTTTAATCAAATTTTTAGTATGAATCAATACGAAACCGTTTTCATTTTGACTCCCGTTTTGTCTGATGAACAGATGAAGGAAACGGTCGCTAAATTCAGAAACCTGCTTACAGAGAAAGGCGCTGAAATTCTGAACGAAGAGACCTGGGGATTGAAAAAAATGGCTTACGCTATTCAGAAGAAATCAACAGGTTTCTACTGCCTGATTGAGTTCAAGGCTGAGCCAGAAGTAATCAAGTCGCTCGAGACAAGTTATCGCCGCGACGAGAAAGTTATCCGCTTTATGACTGTGAAACTCGACAAGTATGCCGCACAGTACGCTGAGAAGAGACGTAATAAATTAGGTAAAAAAGAGGAGGCATAACCATGGCAGAGAAAGATACTGAAATCCGCTATTTGACCCCACCGTCGGTCGACACCAAGAAGAAAAAGTATTGCCGTTTCAAGAAGAGTGGCATCAAGTATATCGACTACAAAGACCCTGAGTTCCTGAAGAAATTCCTCAACGAGCAGGGTAAGATTCTTCCAAGGCGCATCACTGGCACCTCGCTGAAATACCAGCGCCGCGTGGCTACCGCCATCAAGCGTGCTCGCCAAATCGCATTGCTGCCTTATGTAACTGATTTGATGAAATAATTATAAGGAGGACACAGCATGCAGATTATATTGAAAGAAGACATCATCGGTCTTGGATACAAGAACGAGATTGTAGACGTAAAGCCGGGTTACGGACGCAACTACCTCATCCCCACAGGAAAAGGCGTGATTGCTTCACCGTCGGCAAAGAAAGTCCTCGCAGAGAACCTCCGTCAGCAGGCACACAAAATCGAGGCTCAGAAGGCTGCCGCTCAGAAGCGCGCCGACCAACTCGAGGGTGTGGTAGTGAAGGTAGAGGCCAAGGTAAGCACCACTGGCGTGCTCTATGGCTCTGTCAATGCTGCCAAAGTGGCTGAGGAACTGGCCAAGCAGGGCATCGAGGTAGACCGCAAGATCATCACCATGCACGACATCAAGAACGTGGGTGAGTATGAGGCTACCGTGCACTTCTTCAAGGACGTTGAGGTGAAACTCCCTGTCGTCGTGGTTGCTGAGAACGTGAAGGAGACCGTTGAGGCTCCCGTCGCTGAAGAGGCTCCCGTGGCAGAGACCAAGGAGGAAGAGATTCCCGAACTCGAGGAAATGGAAGAGGAAGAGATTCCTTCAGCAGAATAATATGACTATCTCCATATGCATTCATCCCGACAAGCATAGCCTGTCGGGATGTTTTTAATAGTAAGCAGAGGAGACCCACCAAAATATTAGTTTTTTAAAGTAAAAAGATGAAAGCATTTGTTTTTCCCGGACAGGGAGCACAGTTCGTAGGCATGGGAAAGGACCTCTATGAGTCAAACCCATTGGCAAAAGATTTGTTCGAAAAAGCCAACGATATCCTCGGATACCGTATCACAGACATTATGTTTGATGGTACCGACGAAGACCTCAAGCAGACCAAGGTGACACAGCCCGCAGTATTCCTGCACAGCGTTATCAGCGCCATCTGCATGGGCGATGAGTTCAAGCCCGACATGACAGCCGGACACTCGCTGGGAGAGTTCTCTGCCCTCGTGGCAGCCGGAGCCCTCAGTTTTGAAGACGGTCTGCGACTGGTCTACGCACGTGCCATGGCCATGCAGAAGGCCTGCGATGCCGCTCCTTCTACCATGGCAGCCATCATCGGCCTGCCCGATGAGAAGGTGGTGGAGGTTTGCCAGGCAGTGAGCACCGACGACAGCGTGGTGGTGGCTGCCAACTTCAACTGCCCCGGACAGATTGTCATCTCTGGCAATGTGGAGGCCGTGCAACTCGCCTGTGAGAAGATGAAGGAGGCCGGAGCCAAGAGGGCACTGCCACTCAATGTGGGTGGTGCTTTTCACTCACCCCTCATGCAACCAGCCAAGGAGGAGTTGCAGAAAGCCATCGAGCAGACCGAGGTGAAGGCACCGAAATGTCCTGTTTACCAGAATGTGGATGCCCTGCCGCATACCGACCCTGAGGAAATCAAGGCCAACCTCATTGCCCAACTCACCAGCAGCGTGAGGTGGACAGAGAGCGTGAAGCACATGATTGCCGACGGCGCCGACGACTTCACCGAGTGCGGTCCGGGCAAGGCTTTGCAAGGCATGATAGGCCGTATCGACAAGACCGTGGCAGCCCACGGCATCATCTGATACGATGACCACACAGAGGCTCAGAGATACAGGGTTATTGCCCTCCGTTACTCTGCGCCTCTGTGTATTACAATAGTTTCTCAAGTAAAGGATGGCATACGTCCTTTTTGTCTCCCCATAAACTCCCTTTTATTTCCCTTCTGCTCTAAAATGAAAGAAAAACCAGTCATTTACCAAATCTTCACCCGACTCTTCGGCAACACGACCAAGAGCGTTGTGCCCGATGGCGACATCACGCAGAACGGTTGTGGAAAACTGAACGACATCGACCATGCCACCCTGCAGCGAATCCACCAGATGGGCGTTACGCATGTGTGGTATACCGGTGTCATCAGGCATGCCACCACCACCGACTATTCTGCCTATGGCATCCCCGTGCAGACGCCCCAGGTGGTGAAGGGAAAGGCGGGTTCGCCCTACGCCATCACCGATTACTATGACGTGGACCCCGACCTCGCCACGGATGTCGACAAGAGGATGGAGGAGTTTCTCGCCCTGGTAAAACGGACCCACGAAGAGGGAATGAGTGTCGTCATCGACTTCGTGCCCAATCATGTGGCGCGCGAATACCGGTCGGTTTGCAAGCCCGAGATGGTGAGAGATTTAGGGGCCGATGACAATCCCGACATGCATTTCTCGCCCAACAACAATTTCTACTATTGTTGGGGACAGCCCCTCGACACCACCGACATCCCTCTCCAAAACGGAGAAAGATATGTGGAGTGTCCGGCAAAGGCTACAGGAAACGACCATTTCGACAACCACCCCCATCGTGATGACTGGTATGAGACGGTGAAACTCAACTATGGTATCGACTACTGCGATGCCAGGGGACGGTCGGAGCATTTCTCGCCCATTCCCGACACCTGGAGCAAGATGACCGATATCCTCATGTTCTGGGCATCGAAGGGCGTAGATGCTTTCAGGTGCGACATGGCAGAGATGGTGCCCGCTGCTTTCTGGCAATGGGCCACCGACAAGGTGAAGTTTGCCTATCCCGACGTGAAGTTCATCGGCGAGGTATACGACCCGGCACAATACCGCCGGTATATCCACGCCGGTTTCGACTTCCTCTACGATAAGGTAGGGATGTATGACTGTCTGCGCGACGTGATGTGTCATCGTAGGCAGGCTGCCGACATCACCCGGCAATGGCAGGCGGTGGACGACATCTTCCACCATATGCTCTATTTCCTCGAGAACCACGACGAGCAGCGCATCGCCAGCGATTTCTTTGCCGGCAACGCGCAGAAGGGCATTCCGGGGATGCTCGTATGCGCATTGCTCAACAGCAACCCAGTGATGGTGTATGCCGGACAGGAGTTTGGTGAGCGAGGCATGGACGAGGAGGGCTTCAGCGGGCGCGACGGCCGCACCACGATTTTCGACTATTGGATGGTAGACACGTTGAGAAGGGGCTACTACGACCGGCGGGCGTTGAAGAAAGACCAGCGCATGCTCCACGACACCTATACCAAAATCCTCTCTCTCGCTAACAGCGAGATGGCCCTCAGGGAGGGGAAACTCTACGACCTGATGTACGTGAACCCGCAGATAGCCGACCGCCAGTTCGCCTTCCTGAGGAAAGCCGACAGCCAACTGGTGCTGGTGGTGGTGAATTTCGACGACGTGGATACGGAGGCCGATGTGGTGATACCCCGCCATGCCTTCGAGTTCCTGGGCATCGATGAAGGGCAACATGTGGCTGTAGACCTGCTTACCGACCAGCAAACGGAAGTGATGCTAGGTTGTGACAAACCCATCACCCTGCACCTGCCTCCATGTGGCGGCGTGGTGCTGAAGGTTACCCCCCAGAAGAAAGCATAGCGCTCACCTTTTTTTGGGGGGATAAAAAGAGCCAATTCTTGGTGAATGTATAACGTATTAGCCTTGAAAGGAGATTTCACCGTTGATGGTGACGGTTTTCGCTTTATAAGGAAAAGTGCTATAGTCGCTTCCTTGATACTCCTCGAACGTCACATGGTCAAATTCTAGCGTAATCAGTTTGCGGGTTCCATCGGGATGGTCTGTATATGATACAAATCTGATTTTCCCTACAGCGGGACCTCTCCACGTATAGTCCTTGATACGGCGTGTTTTCATATCTTCAATTTCAAAGTCATTGAGGAAGTCAAACAAAAACTTGGGGTCGTTGGAATCTGTCCTGTGCGATTTCACCACTTGGATTACCTCAAGTTCTTCTCCCCCTTTCATAGTCTTCGGATTGAATTTCTTGAATACGAGCATCACGGAAACACTGTAGTTCCAGTTGGGCGCAAGCATGTTCCCGTCTTCATCGAAATTGTCTTTCATGGAGCGTAATGGTACGTCCTGTCCGCCAAAAGAGAAATATGCACGGTCAGAACCCAATTCATAAAAATCATTTTGCAAATCGTATGAAGCGCCGATGCTCGTGCCATATATGCCAAACGTTCCGCCATAGTAATACGTCTCTCCGTTTAATTGATACGTGTAGTATTTCTTTGCCGAACCGCCAGTGTCATAATCGTCATCGTCGCCACCACAAGCCGTGAGTGACAGGGAGCCGATGGCAACAAATGTTGCCATCAGCATGAAAAAGTATTTGCTCTTTGTCATCGCCTTAGAACTTATAGGCTACACCCACGCTGAACACGGCTTGGTCGAAGTCGCTGATGAGTTGGTATTTGGCTTCTGCGCTGAAGATGAGTTTGTCGGTAAGGTCATACTGAATACCTCCGCCGAGGTTGACGCCAAACTTGCTCTCACTCCAAGTGCCTAAGTCCTCGTCTTCCAAGTCTTCTCCAATGAGGTCTTTGATATCATCATCCCATTCCAGTATGAGGTCTGCTTTCCAGTTGGTGAAGGAGAGACCGGCAAGGGGATAGACCTTCAGTTTGTCACCAAGGGGGAAGAGATAGTGGGCGTTGAGGTTGACATCCCACATCGAGAGACCGTCTTTCTTCAGGAAATAGTCGAAGGAGGCTTCACCGCGTATGACATCGGTGAAATTGTATTGTCCCTTCACACCGATGCCGATGTTCTTGATTTCCGTGCCATAGGAAATATTCAGGCCTACGGCCTTTTCGCCTGTTTGGGCCAATGTGCCCATGCTGAACAATGCGCATAGCGCTACTAAAATGTGTTTTTTCATACGTTTTAATTTTTTGTGAATAGTGTTGTAATTTTGTTCCTTACAAAAATAGTCGTTTCCTCCCAACAAAACATCGTCCATATTGTCCATTTCGGTTTTGGTGTATCTGAGATTTGCTGATGATGAAAAAAATGCGTACATTTGCCAATCGAAAGCCTACAGATAGCGAAGGCAAGGAAAAGAAAGGTTGAATATGATTTTTTCGCCATTTATTCAAAAACAACTCAAGCATAAGAGTGGTGTCGACTTCCAAGATCCCTCGGACGCTGCGCAACTGGCTCTCGACATCGAGACTGTGACAGGGGAGCACGTAGGCGTGAACACCATGAAACGATTATTGGGGATGATTGACGATGAGCGCGAGCCCCGTGTGTCGACCCTTAACATCGTAGCACGTTATCTCGGCTTTGCCGACTGGGAGGAACTGAGGCTCTTTGACAACGGCAGCAATTCTGACTTCGGCGATGACGAAGAGGGTGTGCTGGTGGCTTCTTCTCTGTCCGAAGGGTGTATGCTTTCGATATCCTATGCGCCCGACCGAGTTGTGAGGCTCTGCCATCTCCGCGACGAACATTTCGTTGTAAAACAAAGTGCCAATTCTAAGTTGAAAGAGGGCGACGAGATAGTGCTGACCCATTTCGTAAAAGGATATCCGCTGTTGGTCAGTGAGGTGATAAGGGATGGGGAATGCCTCGGACGGTTCGTTGCAGGCAAAGAGCGAGGCATTGACTTCAAACTATTATGATGGAGGATATGGAATCGTCCTTTTTCCCCGGAAAACAGCCCACCTATCCCGATGCAGAGTTGCTGCAGATCGGAGGAGCTACTTGCCTATGTTATAAGGTGAAACTTTATGGTAAGTTGCACTTCTTGAAACAACTGAAACCGGAACTGCAGTCCGACCCACGCTATGTGGCTGCCTTGCAGAAGGAATTTGAGACCGGCTACCTGTTAGACCATCCTCTCCTCGTGCGGTATCTGTCAAGAACCGACGACAGCATATTGATGGATTATGTCGACGGTGAGACGCTCAACCAATTCATCGCTCACCATCCCGACTATTTCAAGGAGAAGAAGAATGTCGACCGATTCGTCTCGCAGTTGCTTGATGTCGTCGGCTATCTGCATCAGCACCAAATCATCCATCTCGACCTCAAACCCGCCAATATCCTTATCACCCGTATCGGCCATGACGTGAAATTGGCCGACCTTGGCTTTTGCTACACCGACACCTACACCGATACGATGGGATATACCGAAGGCTACGCAGCCCCGGAATTACTCAATGGCTCCACTCGCCCTGATGTCCGAACCGACATCTATGCCATTGGGAAGATTCTCCAGCAGATTCCATGCACCAACAAGTATCAGAAAATCATCAGGCGAGCCACTGCCTATGACCCGAACAGGCGTTTTTCTTCTGTAGAAGAGATGATGCTGGAGATGGAATCCAAGCACAGAAACTTGTGGCCATGGATGTTGGCACTGTCCTTTGTTGTCTTATCGTTGTCGGCATTTTTCTTATTTCAGCAAAAAGAGTCTAAGCCTCCTCACGACACCACCACCCCTCAGGAGACTGCTCAGGTGGAAGCACCGGTGGATTCAAATGACGATTCAATAGCCCTCTCCGTAGAGGAACAGCACATTGCCGAACAAAAGAAGGAGGCCGTAGCGGAGCCCCCTTCCGTACGGGTAGAAGCATCACCAGTCGTTGCCCCTGAAAAGAAAGAGCCAATCACCCCAAAGGTCACAACGGTCGACTTATCCACACTGCGGAAAGAGTTACATGATCTCTGTCGCCCAGTGTTCGAAGAGCAGTTGGGTGCCTACCGCGACTCCTCCTACCAGTCGATGGGCTTTATCCGTTTCAACAGACTTACGACAAACTTTAAACAGAGCATGAATCCTCTTTTCGACCGCTTATGGGAACAACGTTATAAAACAAGTGGCATCAGTGAACGCGATTTCTCCACCGAGTGCGTCAACACCTGCCATTCCTTCATCAATAACCTTTACGACGAGATGAAGCGTAACGATTGATAAGATTCCCCGTAAATGCAAATGGACGAAATGGATGAACCAAGCAGCCCATTTGTTCCTTATCTTTGTAGACATGTTCAATCTACAACAACATGCAACTATGAAGAAAAATTTTATCCCTACCATTGCGGTGATTACCACCATCATTTTCACCTCCTGCTCCAGTTATTTCAGTGTCGAGAAAATGAAGTCCAACTATGAGCGGCGCGCCCATTCCACTACCATCGTGGGAAAAATGCTCAGCACCGACAAACATGAGGCCGACGTTTACAACTCGGTCAGAGTATATATGAACGAGAAAGAGGTGGAGCGTCCCTTTCAAGTCATCGCATTAGGAGCCTATCGCCCACTCATCCTGCCACTTATCCGCCGAGAGCGTCCACGCATCGAGAAATACTACTTCCTTCGTGCGGCCAAACAAGCCTACAAACTGAAAGCCGACGGAGTCATCATCGATGATAAAAACAATTACCGTATCATCAAATATCTCGACTGAAGGCACTCCTCATGATAATAGAGAAGGGATCCTTTCCATTCAATATATCACGAACTACAGGGATTCATTCCTTCTCACCAGAAAAAAAATAAAAAAAGTCGCTCGCATGTTTGTGTCTTTGCGAATTAATCTCTATATTTGCAATGTCGCATCCTGTATGCGGCAAGACATAATCAGGAAGCGTTTTTGGCTATTCCACAATGGTGAATCTCGACAACTCACTGAGCAACAGGAATAACGGAAACGCTCCCCTTGGGTTGAATATATGTTTTAGCAACATATACTGCCTAAGGTGTGAGCGACTTTTCTTATTCGTTGCACGGCAGTCGAGAGCCTACCATTGGAATGAGTTAAAGTAGGCTCACACTTCTTTTTTGTGCGTGCCTATCATCGTATTTTACGACGTTTTTTATGACAGTATCGTTAAAAGGATTCTTTTAGAATTCATTATTTCAATTGTAGACCTTAACTTTTAAACAAAATGAGACTTTTAAAATGTAAAGAAAATAGTGACATTTTTCAAGCAAGTATGCTTGCATACTCTGGATGTGGATATACTAGTTCTGTTTGTGAAACTGTGGACAACTTTAGTGAAACACAGGTATTTATCCCTAAAGAATTCACCCAGTATCCTCCTGCTGAGGAGAAACTTAAAATACACCCTTTTGTATTTACGTTTCAAGACACAATTTGACATAACCGCTTGATTTTGCATATTTTTAAAGTAGACTCATAAATTAAAGAGGACATATGAAAATTAAACAACACATTTATTCTGCATTCTTTGCATGCTTTCTGATAATGACAGTCTCACCAGTTTTTGGGCATGCCGGTGTCGCGAAAAGCGAAACAGAGAACGAAACAATTGAAGATAATCTGATTCGTGTGTGTGACGACCATGGCAATTATGGCTTCATTAACAAGACTGGCAGACTGGTTATACCATGCAAGTGGAAGGACAGCTGGGGATTCTCTGATGGTCTGGCTCTGGTAAAAAATGACGATGGGAAATGGGGCTTTATCGACAAGACTGGCAGGATAGTCATACCGTGCAAGTGGAAATACGCCGGTGATTTCTCCGATGGTCTGGCTAAAGTGAAAGACAGCAATGGGAATTGGGGTTTTATCAATAGGACTGGCAGACTGGTTATACCATGCAAGTGGAAAGATGCTTGGGGGTTCTCCGATGGCCTGGCTCGGGTAGAAAATGACGATGGGAAATGGGGCTTTATTGACAAGACAGGCAGAGTGGTTATACCATGCAAGTGGGAGCACATCTGGGTATTCTCCGATGGTTTGGCTTCGGTGGAAAATGACGATGGGAAATGGAGCATTATCGATAAGACAGGCAGAGTGGTCAATACGTGCAAGTGGGACAGCCTAGGATTCTCCGATGGTCTGGCTAGTGTGACCGACAACAATGGGAAACAGGGCTTTATGGACAAGACTGGTAGAGTGGTCATACCATGCAAGTGGAAATACGCCTGTGAATTCTCCGATGGTCTGGCTAAGGTGGGAGACAAAGATGGGAAAAACTTCTTCATCGACAAGACTGGCAAGATAATCATACCATGCGAGTGGGAATACGTCTGTGATTTCTCCGATGGTCTGGCTAAGGTGGAAGACGGCAATGGGAAATGGGGCTTTATCGACAAGACTGGTAAGGTATTCATACTATGTAAGTGGAAACATGCCGGTGATTTCTCCGATGGTCTGGCTAATGTGAAAGACAGCAATGGGAATTGGGGTTTTATCAACAAGACAGGCAGACTGGTTATACCATGCAAGTGGAAATACGCCGGTGATTTCTCCGATGGTCTGGCTAAGGTGAAAGACAGCAATGGGAATTGGGGTTTTATCAACAAGACAGGCAGACTGGTTATACCATGCAAGTGGAAATACGCCGGTGATTTCTCCGATGGTCTGGCTATTGTAAGAGACAATAATGGAAAGTATGGCTTCATCAATAAGACAGGCAGATTAATAACACCATGCAAGTGGAAAGATGCCAAGGGGGGCGTCGATGGGTTGGCTATTGTAAGAGACAATAATGGAAAGTATGGCATCATCGACAAGACAGGCAGATTAATAACACCATGCAAGTGGAGTTTTGTTGGTGATAATGAAGCAGTGGCAGAAGCAGCGGAAGCAGCGGCAGACGCAGTGACATGGTAAATGAATCAACAAGAAAGTGAACTATAAACTAAAACAAAAAAATATGGAAAAACGAACTATTACCATGGTATTCCTTATGTTGATAACTGCTTTGTTTGTACAGTGCGGTACAAAGAATGGCTCCGAGCCAGAACAGACTGCCTCTATAACTACAAACAGCAATCAGGATACCGTCATTGAAAAGAAACAGAAAGTATTGACCAAAGTGCTAACCAAGGAAAAAGGAGAGCACGCAGATGACATTGTGGTTCTGACCCCAGAATTCATCAAAGCCATACAGGGGTATGATGAGATAGGCGTCTTCTCCGAAGGACTGGCTGCCGTAAAGAAAGACGGAAAATGGGGATATATCAATACAAAAGGAGAGGTTGTCATACCCATCACTATCGACACAAACTATGGCGTAGGGCGTTTTTCCGAAGGAGTGGCATATGTGGTTGATGAAGATAGGTCATATGGGTTCAGATTGATAGACACCAATGGCAAAACTGTTTTTACGAGTGAGGAGGGGGAGGGAACTGCAATAGATTGTGATCATATCGAAAGTGCTCAATTGCCATATTATGTCAATGGGAAAATGTACCTCTTCTCATCTCGAAGTGGATATTATATTGTTTTTGACAATTGTGGCAATAAGGTTGATTCCATTAGCATGGATAAAGCGAAGGATTTGATTCAAAAGGAATTGGGAAAGAATAACAAGAATAACTATACCGCCAAATACGAAGAAGGTAAGGGTGAAAATTGGTATATAACAGTGAAGAATTCGAAAGGGAAAATCGTAATACCTGCAAAATACGATTATGTACAAGAAAGTTACTATTATTCGGATGGCTATATAAATTGTCAAAATGGAGTCTTTCTTGTTGGCTATTATGAGGATGAAGGGTCACTACGACCAGAATATAAGGGCTATGTAGACCTTAAAGGCAACGACACTTTCTCTGATGAAATAAAACAACGATATGGCAGGAAGACGAAATAATCAACCTACTCCATCGTTCATCAAATTACTTATCAAGAACAATAACGATATGAAAAGTATTAATCAAAATGTTTAACATCAATACCTTTAATTATGAAAAAGACACTTTTACTTTTGCTGCTCATTTTAGCAACTACTGGGGCTAATGCTCAATGGAAATTGGCAAAGTTTAAACAGAATTTTCACCCAAGTCAAGCAAGTTCTTATTTTGAGTTTGAAAAGGGATCGTGGATAGCATATAGTGAGAACAAAAACGGAACTGTTCACTTATATCGTACCGCACCAGAAGATGGAATAGAGGATTGGGGGACTATCCCTAAGAGTATGGCAAATAAATATTTGGAATTCACGGGTTATTATGTAGGTCAGGTAAGAGATCCTATAGATGATTATGTAAATGTGCGAAAAGGACCAGGAACCAATTATCCCGTGGTTGGAAAGTGCCATACTGGTGATTATATCTATTTCATGAAAACAGAGAACAATTGGCTAAAAGTATATACGGTGAGATCTGTTGTTGATTTTGTTACTGATGTTGGTTTTTTAAATTTGCCAATTCATTTGGAACCTGATTATGATGATGTGTTAATATTTTTAGGCTATATGTATAAAGATAGGGTAAAAACTCCTACTCCAAGAGGGGAATGGTGGTAGTCCCATTAAATAGTCAGCATTTTTTTCATAACAACAATATGAGACTTGGTCCATCATATTAATAATCAAAATTCATTAACGATATGAAAACAAAAGGAGTTGTTTTATTGTTACTTCTGTTGACAACAGGTTTGTGTGTCCAGTGTAGAATGAAGAATGACACCATTCCTGACGGGGGTGCTGTCTCCACGACAGAAACGGCCAAGCAAGACACCATTTCCGTAGACAAAGACTCGACGGCAATGGCCGGAAAACAAACAGAAGAAACCTTGCAGAATATGCCACAAGGCGTGCCGCACGAAGGTTTCGTCTATGTGAAGAACATCATCCCAGACTTGATAGAAGACCTGCGCTATTTCACCACCAACAACTTCATGGGAGAAAAGGCCGATGGCTACGAGGCCAATTACACCATTCTCACGAAAGAAGCGGCCACGGCACTGAGCAAGGCTGCCGATGAACTGCGCGAGAAGGGCTATGTGGTGAAAATTTATGATGCCTACCGACCGCAAAAAGCCGTTGACCACTTCGTGCGCTGGTCGAAGACCAGTGACCAACGCAACAAGAAAGACTATTATCCCGACCTGGCAAAAACTAGTCTCTTCCCAACGTATATCGCCAGAAAGTCGGGACATAGCAAGGGGAGCACCGTAGACATGACCATCTGCTACAAAGACACGAAGGAAGAGGTGGACATGGGCAGCCACTTCGATTACTTCGGACCACCATCCCACCCTTCTTTCATAGGAAAATACCCTGGGGGTGAGGTCACACAACAGCACAAACAGAACCGTATGATGCTGCGCGAGGTAATGGTGCGCCACGGCTTCAAACCCTATGACAACGAATGGTGGCACTTCACACTGAAAAATGAGCCCTATCCGACCACATACTTCATTTTTCCCGTGAAATGACAACTCTACACACAGATACTACGAATAATTAAACCAATAAAAAAATGATACGATTATGGCACTAATCAAATGTTCAGAATGTGGGCAGATGATTTCGGACAAAGCGACGAAATGCCCTAGATGTGGAAGTCCGATTGTGACGGAGAACGCTGTCAGGCACAATACCGGCATGAATAACCAGCAACCCGACCAACAGCCTGTGTATTACGACGAAGGCAATGATGGCAATAACAACAAATGGCTTTACGCCATTATCGCTTTACTGTTTGTAGTACTTGCTGGTGGTGGCTACTATTTCTACAACCAGAACAAGCAGCAAGAGGAAAATTTCCAACAGAAACTCATCACTGATTCCATCACCCGTGACTCCATCGCAAAAGCCGAGGACCAACGCCTCGACTCCATCGAACAGGCAAGTAGCAAATCGAAAGCACAGACACGACAGACACAGCAAACGCAACAGACACAGGCGGCACAACCTGCCGTCTCTGCCGCACCACAGTTCTATGGGCAGGTGTCCGACCCAGATGGCTACACGAATATCAGGCGCGGTCCCGGCACCAACTATCCCATCGTAAGGCAATATAACTCTGGCGACTATCTCTACTACACCCCGCAGAAGAATGGATGGAGTCTTGTCTATTCAGGAGTCAAGGCCAGCACCTTCATGGGATATATGCATACCAGCCGCATTGTCAGAATCGACCCCAACTCAGGCAGCAGTTATTCCAGTTCAGGCAGCAGTTATTCCAGTTCGGGCGGCAACTACCATGAGGGTTATATCGTTGACCCCGTGGATGACTACGTAAACATACGAAAAGGACCTGGAACCAACTACGCCATTGTAGGCAGGCTCGACACCTATACCGATGTGTATTACACTACTACCGGCTCCAACTGGTACAAGGTCTACGACGGCAACTACAATTATCTGGGATACGTCTATTACAACCGTATCATAAAAACCAGATAGTGTATCCATGTTATAGTTTTGAAAGAAAGGAAGTTGTTCAAGATGACTGTGTCACAGACAATAAGGCGACACTCATTATGGTGGGTGTTTACATGCTTGGCATTGATGATTATGCCATGTTGCACAAAGAAGACACATTTCTGCGACCTTGAGGACAGAGATGGTATTCTGATGAAGAAAGGCGAGGGCTTGTTTACCGGAAAGGCGTGGAGTAGTGATGACAAAACCGTCTGTATGGAAATTGAGATGGGTCGCCCGAAATACATGAAAATTTATTATGACACCAGGCGTTTGGCAGGGGTGATGACGCTCGATGAATACTCTAACTTAGGCAATGACATGTCTGAAGTGTTTTACAATAAGAGAGATGAGCCCGTCACACATGAGGAATTCCTAAACGATGAAGAGGGAAAGGCCATCATGGAAAAGGCGCTCATTTACCTCCAAAAAATAGGAAAATAAAACATTCAATGGCACTCATCAAATGTTCTGAATGCGGGCACATGGTTTCGGACAAAGCGGCAAGATGCCCCAAATGCGGATGCCCGACAAAAGAAGCAACGGTGCCGCATCAGGAAGATGTGGCAAGTGACGACATGCTGGTTTACGATGAAGAGGAAGACCCCACCAAAAAGTGGTTGTACGGGATCATTGCCCTGCTTCTGGCGGCTATCGCTGGTGGTGGATACTGGTGGTACAGTCAATCAAAAGGAAACCAGAAAGTCCAACAGTTTGTAGAGCAATTCTTAAAAGCAGTGGAGACTGGTGACAGGGAGGCAGTACGCAATCTGTATCCATACGCAGATTCCGCAGACTCCCTGACCGCACCGCAGTCTGACTTCATGGCCTCTAAAATTGAGGGGACTGACCACTACAAGGTAGTTTGGAACAAAGACGTATGGCTGGAGATAGCACCCTGGGACAAAGAGGGATGGACGATTATCTCCAGCCAAGGCTTTTTTGCCTGGCCAGACAACGTGATGGTTTTCGCAAAGAAAACGGGACAATGGAAAGCCGGACTGACAGACAAGGAATTGGCACAGCGAATGAGCGATGACAAGTTCAAGAAAACTTTGATGGATGAGTTCTGTACTGCTTTCAAGAAAAAAGTGATTCAGAAAGGTTCTTTACAGGTGTTGGAACCATCCATGTATGAACTTGATGAATGGACTTTGGGAATGGTCATATCAAATTCCAACGATGTTCAAATCTTAGGCAATGACTATAAAGTCACGATGCTAATACGGGATCAATATTTATATCTAAACAATATGGATGAGAACGAAGCCTGGTTTTCAGGGAGTATTCGCGGAAAAGATATTCCACCCAACGGAGAAACGACTCTTACACATGTTTTAGAAGGATATCAAGGGGTAAAAGACAGTAGTGTCAAAATCCAATGGAATATCACCAACCAGCAACTCTTCGACAAGTATTTTGTGGCAAAGGGCGACGAATACGATAATTACTTGAAGCATAAGTATTAACGAAAACTTAAACTTCAATGGCACTAATCAAATGCACAGAGTGCGGTTGCACTAAAACCTTTGAGTCTGTGAACACCTTTTTTCTATGTACTACTAATAAGATTCACTTATAAACATTTCAACGATGAAAAAAACACTTTTATTATTCATTTTTTCTATGACGATCGCCATCTCTGTTGAAGCACAGTCAGGGTATGGAAATGTCTCTTTCGGCGACTTGGATGATGTATTTCTTTTCATAATGCCTTCAAAAACATTCGATACTGGAGATGGTGACTTGGAAATCAGATGTAATGAATACGCCGAAGGTGCAGAACTGGTAATGTATTTTAGGGGAAAAATACTATCCAAAGTGGGATGGTCAAATCCCAATTCAGTAGCACATGGTAATTATGCACGATTGGCAGTTCGTTCAAACAATTATGAGGCGACTGTCATATTGCATTTACCTGATGGGAGCCATAGCAAACCATATTTATATTTTGAGCCATTGCCGACGTCAACCAATAGAGAACTTGCTGCAGCGCTAAATAGAGGGGCAAAAATAAATATGCCTATTACAGAGGGATGGATAAGATTTCAGCCAATCATAGATGGCAATCGAGCCTCTTTGTCGTTTGAACCATCAAGTTCAAAACCTTCACCATATATTTATATTTTGAAGTAATCTGACCGCCTGCGTTGAGGGTATGACGTTAGGCTCCCATGCCCTCCCACGTCAGCTATTAGACTATATACAGGACAAAAGGTGGATTACGAGAACCGTCCCCGTAATCCACAAAAGGCTCTCATTTACCTCCAAGTAATAGGAAAATAAAAAACAATCTATGGCACTAATAAAATGTACTGGTTGTGGGCATGAGATTTCAGACAAGGCCTCTACATGCCCCTATTGTGGAAATCCCGTTTCACCTAAAGATGGCAATGTCTGTAAAGAGTGTGGAATTCAATTATCTGTTAATGCAGATGTTTGCCCTAATTGTGGTTGTCCGACAGGTCATGTCGTGATTCTATATCAAGAAGCAAATGAGGAGGAACCCGAGAAGAAAAAATGGTGGATATGGGCTTTGGCCATTGCTTTGTTCTGCCTTATAGGAGGATGGGCATATTATGGTTTTATCTATCAATCACAAGAAGAGACTAAAGAGCCGGTTATTGAAGAAAAGAAGGATAGTGTCGGAGTGGAGGAAGAAGTGAGGGAAGACCTTGTGGAATTAACCCGCACATTTCTCAATGCTATTGAGAAATATAACCAACTAGGTATGTTCAGCGAAGGCTATGCAGCCGTTCTTAAAAATGAGGAATGGGGATATATTAATACAAAAGGTGAAGAAGTTATTCCTGCTGCAATTAATGCTGCTTGCGTAGGGCGTTTTTCAGAGGGTATGGCTTTCGTCTTAGGAAAAGACTACAGTGATTTCAGAATTATTAATACTGAGGGGAAAACTGTATTCAAGGGGAAATGTTCTTTTGACTGTATGCAATATGATAGTGAACAAATGCCTTATTTTAAGAATGGCAAAATATATGTTGATAAAATATTAAACAATCAGTACAAGTGTGAAATTTATGACAAACTAGGAAAGAAGACAGGCACTGTTGATTGGGAAGAGGGTGAACGGTTTTATAAAGAAGGTAATGGTGAATACACAACTAAAGTTTCGCAAGTGAATATTCATTCATCCTGCGACTAATTTATACATTTGATATAGCTTATGGAACTTTGGATTCCCGTCAATAACAGCAGAAAGCAGTTCGCTGGCATCGGCAGATATGAT
>Ga0256407_10002927_pt1 | contig 31389 bp, 21 predicted proteins | sample RumenRJG_04DNA_FD_193489 | JGI IMG/M metagenome (GOLD analysis project Ga0256407, IMG submission 193489) | Bovine rumen microbial communities from Lethbridge, Alberta, Canada - RJG_04 | ecosystem: Host-associated > Mammals > Digestive system > Stomach > Rumen | place: Canada: Alberta...
TCAACAACCTGTCAAAACTTGCTGAGCAAGTAGGCGCCAACACAGAAGCCATCTCTACTCTCAAGACCAACGTTCAGGATTTGAGCGACAAGTACGACGAGATGAGCACAACCCTCGCAACTCTTCAGCAGCAAGTTGAGGACTGCCAGAAGATTTGCGCAGCAAACCTCGCAACAGCAAAGGCAGAGCTCAGAACTGAGATCCAGGAGCTGAAGACAGAGCTCTTGAAGGAAATCAGCGCAAACTCTCAGGCCATTGAAGACATCGTTAAGCAGCACGAGGCAGACGTAGAGTGGATTAAGGAAGCTCTCCGCCAGCTCGGCGAAAAGGCTGAAAGCCTCACATCTATCATCGAGCGCCTCGAAAAACTCGAGAAGACAGAAACTGGCCTCGACAAGCGTCTCAAAGATGCAGAGACAAAGCTCAAAGACCTCGAGCCCAGAGTGCAAAAGCTTGAAAACAACGTAAGAGCTCTGTGGGATCACATGAAGGTTGCAGAGGATCAGCTCAAGGCCATCATCCCCGTCGTTTGGGGCCTCACAGGAGAAGTTGACGCTATTCAGGAATACCTGCGCAGCCAGGTAACAGGGCTCATCGTTCAGGGCACATACAACCCCATGTTCGGTAGCTTCAGCATCCCCGCTAACATCCAGTCTAACGTCCTGGTTGCATACTATGGCAAGCCCAAGACAAAGGTTGAATTCCCAACCACTGACAACGCAAACTACGTTCGCAAGAAGGAAGTTCTCACCGCTAAGGATTGGGAAATGATCAGCGATGTGGAAAAATTCATACAAGGTGCCAACATGCCACTCATAAACGAGGCTGAAGACGGCAATGCAAGTGCCGGCAAGGTATACGTAACAGTTAACCCAACCTCTTTCGACGCTACAGGCCTGCAGCTTGACATCGTCAACACACAGGACGTGGTATCACCCATCACACTCTCTCCCCTCCAGAAGAGCGACGCTACTCTGCAGTTCGGCTTTACCCGTGCAGACAACGGCTTCTACGAAGCTGAAGCTTCGATCAAGAAGAAAGATCTCGATAAGGTTGAGCTCGCTTTCAACGAAGAAACGATTAGAGGAATCATCGCAGAAGCTCAGGACAAGATGCACGAAGCTGCTGACAACTTCTTCAACACCACAGGTGCAAGCGGAGATCTCGGTTGGCTGGCTACCAGAGTTTACAACATCATCCACGAGCTCAGAATTGACCAGAGCGGCCTGAAGTGCCCGTATAAGGATTTCGAAGGAAAGGATCAGGCAATCTATTCTCAGTACAACATCGCTGCTACAGTGCTCAGACCTCTCAGCTTGGCATCGTTCAAGGACCTCCACTTCTACACCATCCCCGGTTACGAAGATGTCAACGACTTCCTTGATAAGATTGCAGCAACCCTGAACGGCCACGTTCATGTAATCTTCCAGGACAACAACATCTGGAAGGTTCAGGATCTCTTCAACAACCTGCAGGTTGAAGGCATTGACCTCGCATCATACACCAACAACCTCATCGCTCGCTTCAACGCAAGAGTATCTCACTTCAACCTGAATGGTCTCAACTACACACTGACTATCCCCGGCACAGGTTATCTCGACGTTAAGTTCAACAAAAACCTGACAGATGGTGGCAGTGCAGTAACCATTCCTGAAGAAATCGCATACGACGAAAGCAATCCTACCATTAAGAAGTCTGCAATCGTTATTGGCGGCGACATTACCACAGGCTTGACAACAATGCTTGTTGTTCCCGCAGTAGATGGAGACGGCATCATCAGCGCTTATGCATGCATCGATCTGATTGATGTAACTGCAACCCTCGCCGACGGTGAATTCGTACTTACCTCAACAAATGAAGGTGCACGTGCGGTTGCTGTCTATGCAGGCGGTGCAATCAATGCTACAGGCTATCCTGAAATCCTCAAGTTCGACACCGTTGTTGGTGCTGATGGCGAAGTCAACATTCCTGTTGTAACAGAAATTGCAGGCGATGCAGCTAAGATCGTTGAAGAACTCACGAAGCTCCTCAATGAAGTAAATGACGCTTTGGCACAAATCAACAAGTACGAAGACATCATTGCAGGTGAGAACGGTTGGATTAACAAGTTTATCAACCAGTACATCAGAAAGTATCTGGACAAGATCAACCACACCTCTGTATACTTCTTCAACTCCATCAACCGCCGCTTCGGTCCGTTCTTAGTAGCAAGCAACGACTATAAGGGCTTCAAGAGACTGAGCACTAACGTTTATCTGCCCACCGAGCTGGAGAAGGAAGGTCTGCATCTCTATCCCACAACGAAGAACATGGAGCTCATCGTGCCCATCGCAAGAAAGCACATTGCAGTAACCAATGTTTACGACGGAACAGGTAAGAGCGCACAGAAGGACAATGACTACAATCTGGTTAAGGCTTTGAAGGATGTCAACGCATCTGACAAGTTCAACACCGTTATCGATGGTACAGAGCGCATGATTGCTGTTGACCCATCAACAGTGAAGAGCGGTTACACCTACGAGGTTGCATACTCTGTTCTCGACTTCGAAGGCAAGATTTCTACCCAGAAGTACTACATCAAGATTAAGTAAGGCAACAACCTCTTTCTGAACTAAACTCATTTAAATAAACGATTATGAAACTTAAGACAATATTCATGTCAGCTGCACTGCTTGCGGGATGCCTCACAGCTTCCGCACAGCAGCCGCAGGCTGCGGACGCAAAGCCTTGTAACGGTTTTGCTCCTCATTGGTATGTTCAAGCTCAGATTGGTGGACAGTACACTCTGGGCGAAGTAAAGTTCGGTGACCTCGTATCTGGCAACCTTCAGGTAGCTGGCGGTTACAACTTCACTCCCGTGTGGGGTCTGCGTCTTGCTCTTGACACATGGCAGAGCAAGGGTGGTACCGACCTCTCTTATCTTGGCCTCGGCGAACAGACCTGGAAGTGGAACTACATTGCTCCCACAGTTGATGTTACCTGCGACCTAACGAATTGGATTCTGGGTTACAAGCCCAATCGTGTTTGCAACTTCGGCCTGTTGGCTGGTATTGGTGCCAACATTGGCTGGAACAATGACGAAGCAAACGACCTGAGAGCTCAAATTCTCGGTCAACCGTTCACAGATCCCGCACACCAGATGGTATATTGCTGGGACGGCACAAAGACACGCTTCGTGGGCAAGGTTGGTGCTTATGTTGACTTCAACATCAGCCGTCGCGTTGCTCTCGGTCTCGAACTGAATGCTAATGCTACTTCTGACCGTTACAACTCAAAGAAGGCTGGTAACGCTGACTGGTACTTCAACGCATTGGCTGGTGTCAAAGTTCGTCTTGGCAAGCTTGCTCCGAAGGCAGCAGCTGCAGAGCCCGTCGTAGTAGAGAAGATCGTCGAGAAGATTGTTGAGAAGCCCGTTGAGAAGATCGTCTACAAGGAGCCCGAAGCACCCAAGCGTGAGACTCTGCGTCGTGACATTTTCTTCACTCTCCGCGGTTCACAGGTCAGCAGGACAGAAATGGCCAAGGTGGAGGATGTTGTGGCTTACATGAACAAGTATCCCGAATCCAAGGTTTCCGTTACAGGTTATGCTGACAAGGGTACAGGTAATCCCAGGCTTAATGTTGGCTATGCTCAGAAGCGTGCCGACGTTATCACCAACATGCTGGTTAACCAGTTTGGCATCAGCCGCAGCCGCATCATAAGCGACAGCAAGGGTGACACCGTTCAGCCTTACGAGCAGAACGACCTCAACCGTGTTACTATTTGCATTTGCGAGTAATCTTTGATTTACTTCAAATATTAACTTCCCCCCGTCATTCTGCTGCAAGCGTAGTGGCGGGGGGATGAATTATCATCTATGAGAAGACTCTACACATTATTCATTATGGCCTCGCTCAGTCTGGCGAGTGCTATTGCTCAGAGCCCCACAGGAATTGTTGGCGACAACTACTATCGTGTTCATAACCTTGCGTCGGAACGATACATTTATGTGACGGACAACAAGGACTACTACGACATGACTCACGACGCGGAAGACTTTCAGGCCATCCAGTTGTGGAAGGATGCCAGCAAGACCATATCGGATCCTGCCAGCGTTATTTTCATTGAGAAACATGGTTCGAAGTACGATCTTAAGGCGCAGGGTACTGGCATTTATGACCTTACCAGTACATATCAGGAGAACGGTGTAGGTTACTATGTTACGATTGAGCAGAAGGGTGAGGGCATTTACGAAGTTTCAGCAGAGAAACGCGGTGTCAAGAAATACCTTTCAGACGACAGGTCGAACAACGATCCGCAGGGACAGTTGGGCACGTCCAACAAGCTTAACTACCGTCGTTGGGTTGTAGATAAGATTGACGCGAATCATGCCACCAATTACTTTGGCATCACGCCCTCAATCACGCTGAACGACAAATACTTTCAGCCTTTCTATGCTGCTTTCCCGTTCAGGACAGCATCGCCCAACATGCATGTATATTACGTTTACAAGGTTGCGGGCAACATTGCGACCCTGAAGGAAATCAGCGGCGACATTCCGGGCAGCACTCCCGTTATCATTGAATGTGCTTCGGCCAATCCCTCTGACAATCGCTTAGAGCTTCTTGCTCCGTCGTCGGCCGAGCTTTCGGACAACAAGCTCGACGGTGTATACTTCCGCAACGGTGAACGTCCGCAGGAGTCAACGGATGCATATACCGAGTTCGATGCATCTACGATGCGTCTCCTCACGGTTGCCAACGGCAAACTCGTCTTCAGCGACAATGCTCCGGAGCGTTTGATTGAAACTGAGGCTATCGATTGGGAGGAATACGAGTACTTCTATCCGATGTGTCTTCCTGCCAACACAAGTTATCTGAAGGCAGACGCCGGCACACCTGCTGTGCTCGACGTACGCATTGACGGTTCCGGCATTGATGAGATACTTGCCGAGCGCGAGGACACTTCTGTAGAAGGAGTCTTTACGCTTAGCGGCATGCAATTGCGTGCGACGAATAGCGTACAGGGCCTGCCGGCTGGCGTGTACGTAGTAGGCGGCGTGAAGGTTGTCGTCAAATAAAGAGCCATAAAAGACCATCTACATTATTATAATATATACATAAGACTTTCGCATGATGAAGAAGTTTGGCATATGTCTATTTGCACTGTCGCTGACGACAGTTGCAGTTGCTCAGAACGAGGCAGGAGAGAGGTCTGCATTCTTTTCCCGCCTAGCAGAGAAGAATATCCTGAACCACATGGATGTCGGCGTGAACGTGGGCACCGTGGGCATTGGCATTGATGTGGCGATGCCTGTGGGCGACTATGTTCGCATCCGCGCAGGATACGAATATATGCCGAGCATCAAATTCACGTCCGATTTCAAGATCGAGACGCGCGGTGGCAGCATCCAGCGGTTCATCGACAAGATGAACACCATCGACGTCGACCAGAAGCTGCAAGAAGTGGGAGTTGACCTCTCCGACCCGAAGTTCAGCGAGTACAAAGCGCTGTTCGACAAGTTCCGAAACGTGGAACTCAAGGACAGGGTGACGATGAACATGAAGCCCAACGTGCATCAGTTCAAGTTCCTGGTGGACGTTCTGCCCTTCAAGAACAACAAGCACTGGAGCTTCACGGCCGGTTTCTTCGTAGGCCCTTCTACGAGCGGTAAGGCGCACAACCAGGACAAGGAGACGCTGCTGCTGGAAGGGGTGACGGCCTACAACGACCTCTACGTGCGCTACTGCCAGAATGGCATAGCGGGCAATTACCACGAGAAGCTCGACGATTTGTTCTACAACAACGGCGTAGCCGGTATTCCTCTGGGGCATTTTGCCGACGGCGACAAGGCCATCATGGTGCCCGGCGCAGGCGGTGTGGCAAAGGCCGAGATGCAGCTGGGCAACTTCCGCCCTTACCTGGGCCTTGGCTACAACACGCATCTGTCGAAGGACAAGCGTTGGAACCTGAACGTCGATGCCGGTGTGCTGTTCCTCTGCGGAAAGTCGCACGTATATGTGGACAATGTTTACAAAATTGACGAGAGCAAGATAGACATCGACAACTACGTGTTCGACATTCTTCGCCCGAATGCCGACTGGACGGACTACGTGGTCGACAAGCCCCTGCAGCAGGTCGATTTGCTCCACGACGTGGAGGACATCCCTGGTAAGGTTGGCGACATGGTGCACAAGGTGAAGAATTTCAAGGTCTATCCGAACGCTTCCGTAACGTTCTCCTACAGGCTCTTCTAAACAAGAAAAAGCCTCCCCGCCGGCGGGGAGGCTTTTTTGTTCAAAGCGGCCCGCATCCCATGCACGAGGTGGTGGTCAGGGCCGTGAGGAAAGCGGTGAGTGCGGCTACTAAAACCTTTGCCGCGAGCTCGATGAAGTTCAGTTTTTTCATGATTTGTTTCTTTAGTTTTCGGGTTTGTGGATTAATGATTAAGTACGTTAACTGTATCTTCTCAGTTAATAGAGTTTGTAAAGGCAGAATCCTCTGACGACAGTCTGGTCGCGGAGCACGACGCCGCATTCCTGGCGCGCCATAGCCTTGACGAGTTGTGGCCAGTCGTATTCGGTGAGGCGTTCGTTGCCGCCCAGTCCTGTCCAGAGGCAGACGTTGCGAATGTACTGCTCGGTGTTGTTCTCGGAGGACGGTGCCCATCGGCGGACGATGTCTCTGATGCAGACAGCGCCATATCGGCGTGCGTATGTGCGGAAGATGCAGAAGGCGGCACGCAGTCCCCACTCTACGGCTTCGAACTGCACATACCTGCTGTCGGTCTGCAGCGGCGTTTGCCCTCGCCATCGGGTAGCAGCAACCCGCCGGATGTTCAGCGGGTTGCAGTTTCTCATTCCTCTTACCATAGGGGCTTCAAGATTTCTACTCGAGTCCGTGGATGGTGTCGGTATTTTTGATGACTTCGATGGCGTCGGCTGCCATCTTTCGGCTAGGCACGAGCTGGAAGGTTGCTTCGCCTCGGAGGTTCTCGAACTCCTTGCCGGGCGTCCATCCGACGTTGACGGCCTTGATGTTGCCGATGTTGAAGTCTTCGGTCGTCTCAGCGCCTTCGGTCTTGAGGCGTGGCTGGAAGTCGCCGAGGTCTCCGAGCTTGACGCGCTTGCCCTCAAGCATGAGTTCGCGCAGGCAGCCAACAGCGATGGTGAGCAGGCCGACTATGTCGCCCTTGCTATAGACGCAGCCATGATTGGCGATGTGCTTTGCAAAAGCGTTGATGTCGATAACTTCAGCGACCTGAGCGACGCCATATGCCTTTGTCTCGGTGATTTCAGCCTTCTTTGTGCCGGGCTTGGTGCTTTGGATTGCGATACTGTAGTTAATCATAGTAATAAACTTTTAAGGTTAAAGATTAAAGTTAATGATTAAGGGTTAAAGATTCGTGTTTTTCAGAAGCGCTTCTGTCTTTATATACTCGGCACCCCCCTTTTTGTTAACCCCTGAAGCCGACTTTTTTGCACTCGGGAGCAAAATTTTTTCTTACACATTATATATATTTTAGTGTGCGCTGGTAACGCGCACGCGCTCGCGCGTTTGGAAACGCCGCGTGCGGCGATGACCATTTCCGCGTGCGGCGATGGCAATCCCCGCACGCGGCGTTTGAAATCTCCCCACGCGGCGTTCCTGTTGCAGCACAAAAAAGCCTTTCCTCCTGTTTTTGGAAAGGCACAAAAAAAGCCTCTCCGAATTGCGGAGAGGCTGTCTCAAATGTAAGTTGCTTCAATTTAGAAAGCGAGCTCCTTACCAGCTTTGAACTTAACCACCTTCTTAGCAGGAATGGTGATAGCCTTCTTTGTAGCGGGGTTGATGCCCTTACGAGCCTTACGCTTTGTTACGTCAAATGTACCGAAGCCAACGAGAGCAACCTTTTCACTCTTCTTAACGGCCTTCTTGATAGCCTCCAGAGTTGCGTCCAGAGCCTTCTTTGCGTCAACCTTGCTCAAGCCAGCGCCCTCAGCGATCTTGGCTACTAATTCAGTCTTGTTCATAAGATAAATGTTAAGTTGTTTGTAATTAGGTTATTTAATACACTGTTTATTGCACATTTGCATGACAAATTTAGCGAAAGTTAGCCTAACCGCAAAGCTTTTCCGCAAAAAAATGCAATAAATAGTGAAAAAACTTTATATAATGCCCGTTTTGCCCCAATATTCAGCCTATTTTTCGTACCTTTGCACGCAAATTAATAAATATTCGACGTAATACGATGAACTCAATACCTCCTGTAACGAAAAACCTGCTCATCATCAACGTGCTATGCTTCTTCGCAAGCCTCGCTTTCCGCTCGCACGGCATCGACTTCGATGAGCTCTTCGGCTTGCATTTCCTGCTGGCCAGCAACTTCCGCCCCTGGCAACTCTTCACCTACATGTTCATGCACGCCAGCTGGCAGCACCTCTTCTTCAACATGTTCGCCGTCTGGATGTTCGGACGCATCATCGAGCAAACGATGGGCCGTAACCGCTTCCTCTTCTACTACCTTACCTGCGGACTCGGAGCAGGACTCATGCAGGAGATAGTGCAGATGGCTGAGTACTGGTACTACGGCTATGCCGCCTACGAACAAGCCAACCTTGGCGGAGTCCTCGTTCCGATGGCTGATTATCTCAACCGCTGGAACACCGTCGGCGCATCCGGTGCTGTCTATGGCATCCTGCTTGCCTTCGGTGTCACCTTCCCCAACGAACGACTGTTCATCTTCCCCATTCCCGTGCCCATCAAGGCGAAATACTTCGTCGTAGGCTATGCCATCATCGAACTCCTCTCCGCCCTCTCACAGAGCAGCGACGGCGTGGCACATATGGCACACCTCGGCGGTATGCTCGTCGGACTGCTGCTCATCATCTACTGGCGCAGAGGCGGAGGCAACGGTAGCAACGGCGGCTACAGAAGCTACGGGCCAAGGGACGATTCGTGGAACGGCTTCCGCAACTGGTTCTCCTCCCTCTTCAAGAAGAAAGAGCCGCACATCGACGTCACCTACGGCGGACGCTACGGACAGGAAGCAGCCTACCGCCAGCAGAAAAAGGAACAGGAAGAGGAGCTGAACCGCATCCTCGACAAAGTGAAAAAGAACGGCTACGAAGGCCTCACAGCAGAAGAGAAACGGCGCCTCTTCGACATCACAAGGAAATAGTCATGCTGAAGCGCTTCTCAATCAGCCTCTTCCTCGGCGCCAACCTCTGCACCATCGTGCTGATGTGGCTCTGCGTCGCCCTGACATTCGTCTCGCCCGACGTCTTCCCGCGCCTCTCGCTGCTGACACTCGCCTTCCCCGTCTTCCTCGCCGTCGACCTCCTCTTCGTCATCTTCTGGCTCCTCTTCAAGGCCCGGTTCGCCTGGGTGCCCATCGCAGGAGCGCTCGTCATAGGCGGCTACATCCTCGACTACTGCCCCATCCACTTCAGCAGCAATCCGGACACCGACAGCACCATCACCATCATCACATACAATGCCGGGAAAGCCACAACAGAAGAGCAAGAAGACCACCTCATTCAATTTCTCAATACAGCCGACGCCGACATCATCTGCCTGCAAGAGATCGGACTACGCGTCCTCAGCAAACCAAAGGCTAAGGCCTGGCTCGACTCCACACCCTACCACACACTACAGGCCAGCAACAACGCCATACTCTCCAAGTTCCCATTCCTCAGCGACACCATACACATCGACTTTCCTTCGCGCTCCAACCACAGCTTCGCCTGCTGGATTGACTGCAACGGCGACAGCCTGTTCATCGTCAACAACCACCTCGAAAGCAATCACCTCAGCCCAGAAGAGAAAGACGAATACACCAACACCATCATCGACCCGAACCGCGAGTCCATCCGCAATAGTTCGCAAATGCTCATGGGCAAACTGAGCGAAGCCGCAGCCTACCGAGGCGCACAGGCAGACAGCATCTGCGCCCACATCAAACGCAACGCCGACTACCCCACAATCGTATGCGGCGACCTCAACGACACACCCATCTCCTACGTCTATCAACGCTTCGCCCACCATCTCACATCAGCCTACAGGGAAGCAGGCAACGGGCCGGGCTTCACATACTCCAGGCGCTCCTTCCCTGTGCGCATTGATCATCTCTTTTATTCCGACGACTGGAACTGCACCTCGTGTCGCATCGATCGCGCCGTTTCGTCCTCCGACCACTACCCTCTCATTGTCCGATTGAGCAAAAAAGAACGCTAAAAGTCACGTTAAGCAGAAAAAAATGCCTCTTTTGCTCGCTGTTTAAGGAAAAAGTCGTATCTTTGCACGCTATTATGCCAAAAACGGAAAATAATTAAACAAAACATTAAATAATTACTAACAATGCAAAACAAAGGATTTGTAAAGGTTTTCGCGGTTCTGCTGACACTCGTCTGCCTCTTCTATCTGAGCTTCTCCGTCGTGACCAATCACTTCGAGAACAAAGTTGCGGCACTCGCAGAGACAGAAGGCCAGGCTGCTGCCGACCGCTACATGGACTCACTGCTCAACAACAAGGTGTACTGCAATGTCTGGACATTGAAGGAATGCCGCGAGATGGGCATTGGCCTGGGTCTTGATCTCAAGGGCGGCATGAACGTCATCCTCGAAGTCAGCGTGCCCGACGTCGTCAAGGCACTCGCCGACCACAAGGAGGAGACCGACGAAAACTTCCGCAAGGCCGTAGAACAGGCCACAAAGGAGGCTGCAAACAGCCAAAGTGACTTCATCACATTATTCATCAAGGACTACAAGGCACTGGAGCCCAACAAGGCTCTCGCCGAACTCTTCGCCACACAGCAACTGCGCGACAAGGTGACAACAAAGAGCACCGACAAAGAAGTCGAAAGCGTGCTGCGCGCAGAGGTAAAGAGCGCCATCGACAACTCCTACAACGTGCTCCGCACACGTATCGACCGCTTCGGTGTCGTACAGCCTAACATCCAGGCCCTCGAAGGACAGGAAGGCCGCATCATGGTCGAAATGCCCGGCGTCAAGGAACCCGAACGTGTACGTAAGCTCTTGCAGGGCAGCGCTAACCTCGAGTTCTGGGAGACCTACAACACTCAGGAAATCGTGCCTTTCCTCGTTAACCTCGACACAAAACTTGCTGCTGCACTGAGTGGCATCAAGGACGAGGCTTCTGCAGACTCTACAGAAGAGGCTGTAGCTCATACCGACGAACAGAAAGTTGAAGTTCCTGCCGACACTACAAAAGCTGCTGCCGACCTCGCTTCTGCCGTTGCCGAGAACAACGACGAGACAGTTGCCGACGCCAATGCTTCTGCAGCCGACATCGAAAAGCTCCACAAGCAACACCCCTTGCTGAGCCGCTTGCAGCTTCAGGGCGCCTACGGTTGCGTAGTTGGCTTTGCCAGCAAGCGCGATATGGCAGACATCGACGAGCTCCTCGCTTCTCCCGAGGCTAAGGAAGTGCTCCCCTCTGACCTTCGCCTCAAGTGGGGCGTGAAGGGCATGGGCGAAGGTGCCAGCGCAAACGTTTATGAACTATACGCTATCAAGGTTACCGAGCGCAACGGTCGTGCTCCTCTCGAGGGCGATGTAGTGACCGACGCCAGCGACTCTTACGACCAGCGCGGCATGCCTTGCGTCAGCATGAAGATGAATGTCGACGGTGCACGTCGTTGGGCTGCCCTCACAAAGGCTAACCTCAAGCGCAGCGTTGCCATCGTCCTCGATGATAACGTTTACAGTGCTCCCACCGTACAGAGCGAGATTACCGGCGGCAACTCCGAGATTACCGGTCACTTTACAGCAGAAGACACTCGCGACCTTGCAAACGTGCTGAAGTCAGGTAAGATGCCTGCTCCCGCAAAGATTGTCAGCGAGGAAATCGTTGGTCCTTCTCTCGGTGCAGAGTCTATCCGCCAGGGTATCTGGAGCTGCGTCATCGCCTTTGTCATCCTGATGATCTACATGATCATAATGTATGGCTTCATTCCTGGCATGGTTGCAAACTGCGCTCTTATCTTGAACCTCTTCTTCACGGTCGGCATCCTGACAAGTTTCCAGGCAGCCCTGACCATGAGCGGTATCGCAGGTATGGTGCTGTCGCTCGGTATGGCTGTCGATGCTAACGTGCTCATCTACGAACGTACAAAGGAAGAAATGAAGGCCGGTAAGAAGGTTCGCGAAGCACTTGCTGCTGGTTACAGCAACGCCTTTAGCGCCATCTTCGACTCTAACTTGACGTCTGTCATTACGGCCATCATCCTGTACTACTTCGGCACAGGTCCTATCCGTGGCTTCGCAACGACCTTGCTGATTGGTATCTGCGTCAGCTTCTTCACCGCAGTGTTCCTGACACGTGTCGTTTACGCACAGGTAATGGACAAGGACAAGTGGCTCAACCTCACCTTCCGCACCGCGATTGGCGACAAGATCTCGTTCCAGAACCCCAACTTCAAGTTCATGAGCCAATACAAGAAGAGCTTCGCTATCTTCGGCACGTTGGCTGTCATCAGTATCGCCTTCATGCTCACTCGTGGCTTCAGCAAGAGTATCGACTTCACCGGCGGTCGCAACTTCGTTGTGATGTTCGAGAATGAAGTACAGCCCGAAACCGTTCGTGGCTTGCTGGCTGAGGCATTCCCCGAGAGCAACACGAGCGCCATCGCACTCGGTACCGAGGGCAAGACCATCCGTATCTCAACAAACTATCGCATTGAAGAGGACGGTATTGAAGTGGACAGCGAGATTGAACAGAAGCTGTTCGAGGTACTCAAGAGCGGCAATCTGCTGGCAAGCGACCTTACTCTGGAGAACTTCATCAACCGCGACGAACGTGCTGGCGGCTCTATCATCAGCAGCCAAAAGGTAGGCCCCTCCGTTGCATCCGACATCACAAAGGGTGCTATCTGGAGCGTCATCCTGGCCTTTATCGCCATCTTCATCTACATCTTCATCCGCTTCCGCAACCTGTCGTTCTCTATCGGTGCTATCACCGCACTGATTGTGGACATCATCCTAATCCTCGGTATGTACAGTATCTGCTGGGGTTGGATGCCGTTCTCACTTGAGATTGACCAGACGTTCATCGGTGCAGTGCTGACCGCCATCGGCTATTCAATCAACGACAAGGTGGTGGTGTTCGACCGCATCCGTGAGTTCCTCCACTTGCACCCGAAGCGCGACAAGCAGGAACTGTTCAATACTTCTCTGAACAGCACCTTGAACCGTACCATCAACACCTCTGTATCTACGTTCATCGTACTTGCAGTTATCTTCTGCCTTGGCGGTGCCAGCATCCGCAGCTTCGCCTTCGCAATGATTCTGGGTGTCGTATTCGGTACGCTGTCTTCTATCTTCGTAGCTGCTCCCACGGCTTACCTCACCAAAGGCAAGAACATTGTGGAAGAGCCCGAACAAAAATAAGCATTTAGCTTAACTCTTGTGGATAAGTAAGAGCCGCAGCGTTGCAAAGTCAGCGTTGCGGCTCTTCATGTTTTTATGCTTCTTTTTCTTTTCTTGCCTTGCAAGCTCGACAATTTGTTGTATCTTTGCAGATGAATAAGCAAACAAAAAACGTTATGCCACTTCGCATCAAGTCAATTTTGGCCCTTTTCATCGGCCTTTTCTCCGCTCTTCTGACCGCTCAGGCGCACAACTACAACGACCAAGGCATCTGCACCGACGACGGCTGCACCGAGCCCTTCCAGCCAGCTACCCTCGAGGACGGCTGGTATCTGCTCAGCAACGCAGGCAACGTGGAGTGGTTCGCGGCGCAGGTCAACCAGGGCGGCAACAACATCTTCCTGTGGGGAAAGATGGTGGACGACATTGACTTCACGGGTGTCACACACACCCCCATCGGGGTGAGCGAGGCCACGAAGTTCAACGGCAAGTTCGACGGGCAGGGCCATCGCATCCTGAACCTCAAGTTGCAGACGTCGAAGGACCTGCAAGGCTTCTTCGGAGGACTGCGCGGCGGCGGCACGACCATCAGCAATCTCGTCATCGACAAGTCGTGTGCCATCAAAGGAAAACAGCGTGTGGGCGGCATTGCAGCGTTTGCCCAGACCACGGGCAGCACGGCCATCGTTATCGAAAACTGCATCAACGAAGCCAACATCACAGGCACCAGCACCGCTGTCGGCGGCATTCTCGGGGGAAGCATGAGTCCTCATCCTGCCATTCACATTCGCAATTGCGTCAACAATGGCATTGTGCGCGGCTCGGGAGAGTCTGCCACGATAGCCGGATGGCTTGGCGACAACAGCGGTTCTCTCGTTGAGAACTGCTACAACACGGCACGCCTCATGGGACTCGACGGCAGCAAGCGCAACATGGTTCGCCACGGCGGCTCGTCCGTCATACGCAACCTCTTCGAGCTCTACAACAATTCGACGTACACACAAGGGCTTAAGAATGACTGGATTACCAGCGCGCCTCTGTCGAGCGGCGAGCTTTGCTACTGGCTCTCGCAAGGGCAGAATGCCGACGTTTGGAGGCAGACGATTGGCATAGATGAAGCGCCTCTGCCCTTCGGAGAGTCTGCAAGAGTCTTCCTTTGCGGCAAGGCGAACTGCGACGGGACCTTAATTGACGGCGAATCTTTCTTCTCGAACGAGGACGAAGGTCTCACGGTTCAGGGCCACACATACGAGAAAGGACACTGCATCGTCTGCGGCGCCTTGCAGCCCGATTACACGTTCCCGCCCCGAAAAGTCTTCCTCATGGCCGGCCAGAGCAACGCCGACGGACGTCCTTCTATCAGCACGATGCCGCAATATATCCAAGACTACGCGACCAACGGAAGCCGCTTCTGCTACTGGAGCTACGCGAATGGAACGGACGCGGCCTGGCAGATGTTTGGCGGCAAGCTGCAGCCTTATATGCCTTACACCGATAACAATTCGCTCTCGCGCTGCGGCTTCGACGGCATCGTCTACCACCTCATCGAGGAGAGCCTAAGGCAGCGCTTCTTCGTCATCAAGGAGAGCCGAGGCGGCACAGCGATTGACACGAGGTGTTCCAGCTCGGGAGACCTCTGGTGGAACGCTGCTCCCGAATGGCTCGCGACAGCCTCACCTCGCAGCGGCCACTCGTTGGCTTTGGAATTTACGCAGAACATAGGGCTTTGCATCGACAACGTCTTGAGCCAACTCGACGAGGGTTATCGCATACAATGCATCATGTGGCATCAAGGCGAATCGGACCGAAGTCAGGCTGCTGACTATCACGACAACCTCAAGCAACTCGTCGCGTACCTGCGTTCCTATCTTGTCGGCAAGACTGGCGACGAGCGTTACGCCACGCTGCCCTTCATCGCGGGCACCGTCAACCGCAGCAGCACGCAGTACAACGCCGTAGTGGAGCAGGCTCTCTGGCAGTTGGAACAGGAGGACGCGAACTTCCACGTCGTCGATATGAGCGACTGCAAACTGGGCTCAGACAACTTGCACTTCGATGCCGAAGGCTGTCTCGACGCTGCTCAGAGAATGTTCGGAAAGCTCGTTTCACTCGGTCTTCTGGAAGACGAAGACGCCACCGGAATCACTTGTCCAAAGGCGATTTCCACCTCGACAAACGGCGTTCTCTATGACCTGTCTGGCCGCCTCATAAAAGATGCCCATTCGTCAGAATCTAATCTTCAATTGAAGTCGGGCATCTACATTCAGTCCGGTCGCAAGTTCATCAAGTGACGCCAGCTCTTCCCGCACACCTCCTCACCCCTTTCCAAACGCTCTTCCGCCCCGCACAAAACGCGGTTTCACCCATCCCAACACATTGAGTTGCTCAACTCAGCGTGCCGCGTTCGTTATAGATACATGTATGTATAATTATAGATACATGTATGTATAATCGTAGATACATGTATGTATAATGAACCTCGCCTGTGAAGTTTTGCGACACGCCCTTTGAAGTCGGGAAACTCGGCCTGAGATGTTTTTGCGCACACATATTATAATTTATAATATTGTATTTTGAATTTTGAATTATAATGTGTACCTTTGCACCATTATTTATTGTAAAGCACTCAAAGCCATGAGTCCAAACGAACTCAACGAGCAGCTGAAGCAGACCGTCAGCCAGCTCTCGGAGCCCGAATCGCTGCACGGCCTTTTCCGCGAAGTCAGCGAGGGCGACCCACTTCCATCAGCCCCTTCACTGGCTGAAATTATCGACCTTTGCCGTGCCATCATTTTCCCCGGCTTCTACGGCAAGTCCCTCCTCAGTCGTGAAACACTCCCCTATCACATCGGCGTCAGCCTGGACCGCCTTAGCCACCTGCTCACGCAACAGGTTTTGGCAGGCCTCTGTTTCCAAAGAACCGAGCCGGTGGAGACGTGCAAACTCACCGAAAAGGCACAGACGATTACCGGCGAGTTCATCGCTTGGCTGCCAGAACTGCGCCAGATACTGGCCACCGATGTCGAAGCAGCCTACAACGGCGACCCGGCTGCCGATTCGTATGGTGAGATTATCAGTTGCTATCCTGTCATCAAGGCACTTACCTGCTACCGGATTGCCCATGAATTATTGCTCTTGGGCGTGCCCTTGATACCTCGCATCATTACCGAAATGGCCCACAGCGAAACGGGAATCGACATACATCCGGGTGCCAAGATTGGTCATCACTTTACCATCGACCACGGAACCGGCGTGGTGATCGGAGCCACTTGCATCATCGGCAACTATGTCAAACTGTATCAGGGTGTTACGCTTGGTGCGAAGAGCTTCACGCTCGACGACGACGGCAATCCCGTCAAAGGCATCGCCCGTCACCCGATTCTCGAGGATAATGTCATCGTCTACAGTAATGCGACGGTTCTCGGCCGCATCACCCTCGCCAAAGGCACCGTGATAGGCGGCAACGTTTGGGTAACCGAAAGCACCAAGCCAGGCGAGCAAATCGTCCAAGCCAAAAAGCGAAAGAGCCAACTGGTGCGGCCCGAAGACTGGGGATGCCTGTGACAGTCCATAGTTCATAGTCCATAGTTCATAGTTAAATAACAAGCTAACAAATGCAGAATCCCAAGTGGAAGACTCCCGCAAGCAATGCCGGAGAAGAGTTCGAAATGATAGCCAAGACCTTCCAAGGCCTTGAGACAGTGTTGGCAACGGAGTTGATAGACCTCGGTGCAAACAACATACAGATAGGACGCCGCATGGTGTCCTTTACAGGCAACAAGGAGCTGCTTTATCGCGCGAACTTCCAACTTCGCACGGCCATCCGCATACTTATGCCCATCAAGCACTTCCATGCCACATCGGCCGACGAGGTGTATGATGCCATTCAGCAAATCGACTGGACAAACTACCTGACCAACGAGACGACTTTCGCAGTGGACAGCGTGGTCTTCAGCAACGAGTTTCGGCACTCTAAGTTTGTGGCATACAAGGTTAAAGACGCGATAGTTGACCAAATGCGGGAGCGGACAGGAGAACGCCCGAACATCCGCGTCACCAATCCCGACCTGCAGCTCCACATACACATCGCTGAGTATGACTGCACTCTGTCACTCGACACCAGCGGAGAAAGCCTGCATCGTCGTGGCTACCGACAGGAGACGGTGGAAGCCCCCCTTAACGAAGTCCTGGCAGCCGGCATTATCATGCTGACCGGTTGGAAGGGCGAATGCGACCTCATCGACCCGATGTGTGGCAGCGGAACCATAGCCATCGAGGCCGCTTTGATAGCCCGCGGCATCGCACCTGGCGTGTATCGCAAGGAATATGCCTTCGAGAAGTGGCCCGACTTCGACCAGGAACTCTTCGACAGCATCTATGAGGATGAATCGAGAGAGCACGCGTTCGAACACCACATCTATGGCTACGACATCAATCGGAACGCGGTCGCCATCGCCACAACAAACGTCAAGGCAGCCGGCCTGAGCAAGGAGATCACCATTGCCCAACAGGACTTTGCCGACTTCAAGCAGCCCGCAGAGAAGGCCATCATCATCACAAATCCCCCTTACGGCGAACGCATCTCGGCACCCGACCTCTTGGGCTTGTACAAGATGATTGGCAGCAAGTTCAAACACGACTTTACGGGAGGCGACGCGTGGGTGCTCAGCTATCGCGAGGAATGCTTCGACCAGATAGGCCTCAAGCCGTCGCTCCGCACACCGCTCTACAACGGAAGCCTCGAGTGCGAACTCCGCAAGTACCAGATATTTAGCGGAAAATTCAACGACTTGCGTGCCGGAGGCGGCGACATCAAGACCGCTCAGGAGCGTCGCATGATGGCAGATCGCAAACGATTCAAGCAGCACCGCGACTTCAAGGAACGCCTCGAGGACGATCCTCGCGAGCGTTTCACCCGCAAGAAGGACCGCGAAGACTATCGCAGAGACAGCAAGAAAGGCGACTTCCGCAAGGAATCCAGAGGCGAACGCAAGGACTTCCGAGGCAGCGACCGCAAGGATTTCCGCAGCGACCGCAAGCCGTACGACAAGAATAAGAACAATAAGAAATATGGTAAGAAACGCTATGACGATGAAGACTAAATACCTCACCCTCTCGCTCATCATGCTCACAACAACCGGTTCCCTCTTCGCACAGAAACTCTTCACACTCGAAGAGCTCAACTTCGGCGGCAAGAACGCTTCGCAGTTCTACCCCGAACGATGGCAGTTGCGATGGGACGGCGACCGACTCATCGATGCAGCTTCGAAGCCGGCGAGCGTAATAGATGCAAAGACGGGCAAGGCCATCGACGGCGAGACCGTTGACCTCGATGCCAACAAGCGTTCGAGGCATAAGGGCGAGCTTGAGTACTGCAAGGCTTCCGGCGCGGTGGCTTTCCTGAAGGACAACAACCTGTGGGTTGCCGACGCAGACGGAAAAGAATTTCAGCTGTCGAGCGACGGCTCACGCGAAATTGTGTATGGCCAAAGCGTGCACAGGGACGAGTTCGGCATCTACAAGGGAACCTTCTGGAGCCCCGACGGACAGCAGCTTGCGTTCTATCGCATGGACCAAAGCATGGTGGCGGATTATCCGCAGGTCAACACTTTCGAACGTGAGGCGACGCTTGCTCCGGACAAGTACCCGATGGCCGGAATGACCTCGCACAAAGTGACGGTCGGCATCTTCTCCTTGCAGACAAAGCAAACCGTCTATCTCGACTTCGGCGACCCCACCGACCGATACTTCACCAACATCGCTTGGGCACCGGATGGCAAGACGCTCTATCTCTACGAGCTCAACCGCGACCAGAACCACACGACGCTCGACGCCTACGACACCGTAACAGGCCGCAAGCTCAAGACTCTGCGCGAAGAAAGCTCCGACAAGTACGTCGAACCGCTCCACCCCATCACCTTCCTGCCTTGGGACGACACGAAGTTCATCTATTGGAGCTGGCGGGACGGCTTCAAGCACCTGTATCTGATGGACATCAACGGCAAGGAACTCGGGCAACTCACCAGCGGAAAATGGGTCGTGAAGGAGCTCGTCGGCTTCTGCCCGGCCACGAAGAGTGCCATCATCATCACTAAGGAAGCAGGCGATTTGCAACGCAACATCTACCGACTCGACCTGAAGACAAAGAAGCGCACACTGCTCGACAACGGCCGCGGCTGCCACTCCGCTCAGCTCTCTGCCGACGGGCGCTACCTCATCGATACTTGGCAGGAACCGACCGTGCCGCGCGCCTGTGCCGTTACCGACACGAAGAGCGGCAAGCAGTCGTTGCAAAGAACGGCAAAAGACCCGTGGGAAGGTTGGTATCAGCCCATTTTCGAACAGGGCACAATTCTCGCCGCCGATGGCCAGACAACGCTCTATTGGCGCATGGTCAAGCCGATGGACTTCGACGCCTCGAAGAAGTACCCGACCGTCGTCTATGTCTATGGCGGCCCGCACGCCCATAATGTAGAGGCCTCGTGGCACTGGGGCTCGCGCTCCTGGGAAACCTACATGGCACAGAAGGGCTACATCCTTTTCATCCTCGACAATCGTGGAAGCGAAGACAGAGGCAGGGACTTCGAGCAAGTGACGTTCCGCCACCTCGGTCAGGAAGAGATGAAAGACCAAATGAAGGGCGTCGAGTTCCTGCATTCGCTACCTTACGTCGATAGCAACCGCTTGGGCGTACACGGCTGGAGCTACGGCGGCTTCATGACCACATCACTGATGACGACCTATCCCGACGCGTTCAAGGTGGGCGTGGCAGGCGGTCCGGTCATCGACTGGAAGTGGTACGAGGTGATGTACGGCGAACGCTACATGGACACACCTCAGCAGAACCCCGAGGGCTACGAGCAGACGAGCTGCATAGGCAAGGCAAAGAACCTGAAAGGCAAACTGCAGATCATCATCGGCATGAACGACCCGACCTGCGTACCACAACACAGCCTGCAGTTCCTCAACGCTTGTGCCGAGGCCGGCACGCAGCCCGACTTCTTCGTTTATCCAGGCGAAGGCCACAACATGGCAGGGCATAAGAGCGTCCACCTGCACGAAAGGATTACGCAGTACTTTGAAGATTACCTGAAACCGCTGACAATAAATACGACACCCTAAGGGGGAGTTCCTAAACGCCGCGTGCGGAAATTGCAAACGCCGCACGCGGAAATGGCCATCGCCGCACGCGGGGATTGCCATCTCCGCAGGCGGCGTTTGACGACTCAGCGTTCCACTTGAAAAACAACAACTTACGAAATCACCAGAAAAAGCACAGAAAAAATATGACAAACAACGGAAAATCATCCTCTTCTTTTGAGGGAAATCAGGGAGACAGACTTCGCATTCTCCTCTTAGGCAGCGGCGGGCGTGAACACGCGCTTGCCTGGAAGATCAGTCAAAGCGATAAGTGCAAAAATCTCTACATTGCTCCCGGCAACGCTGGCACAGCGGAAGTGGGCGAAAACGTCAACATAAAAGCCGACGACTTTGAGGGCATCAAGAAGTTCTGCCTTGAAAAGCAGATACAGATGCTGGTCGTAGGGCCCGAAGACCCGTTGGTAAAAGGCATCTACGACTTCTTCAAGAACGATGCCGAGCTAAGTGGAATCCCCGTCATCGGACCGAGCAAGCAAGGCGCGGTGCTCGAGGGCAGCAAGGACTTCGCGAAAGGTTTCATGCAACGGCACGGCATTCCGACGGCGGCCTACAGGACATTTACCCAAGCAACCATGGAGGAAGGCATCTCCTTCCTCAAAACTCTGCAGCCACCCTACGTCCTGAAAGCCGACGGACTGTGTGCCGGCAAGGGCGTCCTCATTCTGCCTACGCTCGAAGAGGCTGAGAAAGAGCTCGGCGAAATGCTCGGCGGCATGTTTGGCGGTGCAAGCAGTCGTGTCGTCATCGAGGAGTTCCTGGACGGCATCGAATGCAGCGTCTTCGTTCTCACAGACGGCAACAGCTACAAAATCTTGCCGGAAGCAAAGGACTACAAGCGCATCGGTGAAGGCGACACAGGCCTGAACACCGGCGGCATGGGCAGCGTGAGCCCTGTTCCCTTTGCAGACGAAACATGGATGAAGAAGGTGGAGGACCGCATCATACGCCCAACAGTCGAAGGCCTCAAAGCAGAAGGCATCGACTACAAAGGCTTCATCTTCTTCGGCCTCATCAACGTGGGCGGCGACCCGAAGGTCATCGAGTACAATGTCCGCATGGGTGACCCGGAGACGGAAACTGTAATGCTGCGCCTCAAGAGCGATATTGTGGACCTCTTCGAAGGCGTTGCAACGGGCACGCTTGCAGAAAAGGAAATTGCCTTCGACGAGCGAGCTGCCGTCTGCATCATGCTTGTCAGTGGCGGCTATCCGGGCAAGTACGAGAAGGGCTTTGCAATCACGGGCATCGAAGACGTCTGGGGCAGCATTGTCTTCCACGCCGGCACAGCCATCAAGGACGGTAAACTTGTGACGAACGGCGGACGCGTCATTGCCGTCAGCAGTTATGGCAAAGACAAAGAGGAGGCCCTGCAGAAGAGCTTCGCCAACGCTAAGCTGATAACCTTCCAGGGCAAAAACTTCCGCAGAGACATCGGCGCAGACCTTTAACCAAACTTAATGCCTTGAAGCACAACAGGCTCCAGAACAGAATTGCAGGAAGCGTCTTCACCTTGCCTTTCTGTGTCGCAGCGGCAATCGCGATGTGGTGGCTGCCACAACAGGCTTTCACCATACCGCACGCCCTGGGGCTGGCACTCTGCTTGCTGACGACCTACGTCGTGATGGAAACGAACGCTCGGCAGCACATCATCCGCATTCGCACCCGTATGATGTCGTGCGTCTGGCTCATCATGGCTGCCAGCCTCGCCTTCATGCATCCCCTGGGCAAGCCGCTTGCTGCAGCCGCATTCCTTTGTGCAAGCTATTTCCTGCTGTTCCGTTGCTACCAACGTCACCGCCCGCAAGCCTACGCCTTCCACAGCTTCCTGATGCTCAGCCTGGGCAGCTTCTTCGCGCCCATCATGCTGCCGATGGCGATACCCTTCTTTCTGTACCTCATCGTCTTCTTGCGTTCGATGACTTCCCGCACGTTCTGGGCAGGCATACTCGGTCTCGCAGTACCTTATTGGTGCTACGTCATTTGGAGTTTTGTAACGGGAAATTTGGAAAGTTTCGTCGCAAGGCTGACTGATATGGCTCAGGCGGAAATGCCTTCTGTCGAGGCGATTACATCGATGCCCTTCGTCTGCCAAGTCTCTGCAGGCGTCGTCGCTTTCCTCAGCCTCATTAGCATCCTGCACTACCTCAACACGAACTACGACGACAAGATACGCGTCCGCATGTTTCTCTACATTTATGCATCGCAAACAGTGCTCTTGACGGCGTTCCTCGTGCTGCAGCCCGTGCACTATGAGACAACGATGGCCTTGCTCGTTGCCAGCGCGAGCCCGCTCATTGCCCACTACTTCGCGCTTACAGGCAGCTGGTTCAGTACCATCATCTTCCTGCTTTCACTACTGCTTACGGCAGGCATGGCAACCCTGAACCTCTGGCTGACAACGTTCACCCCGTATTAAAAAGAAACAAACTTACCAGATGTCTTCCGACTCTTCTGGGTTGTCGTAAACCTCTTTCGCCACGTACTCGAAGTAATCCATGAAGAACTCCTTGGCTTCCGCGTCGAGGACAGATTGGAAACGTATGTAGTAGTTCTTGTAAGGCTCGAGGAAGGTATTGATGATGATGCGACGCGACATGTAATGGAACGTCCGCACAGGACTGCCGCTGCCGTTGGCATTGCACCACGCATACGGCGCTTTCATGAAGCCTTTCGTACGCATCGCCTTCGTCACGCGGTCGTTGTATTCCTCGTCGTCCGTGTCGGCTTCCCAACCCACGTTAGACGGCACGGTGATGTTCTCCATGCGTTTCTCCAAACCGCCCATGCGGAGGTCCATAGGAATGCCTGCGGCAGGCATGCGGTCGCGATTGGTGCCAAAATAGACTTGCGCCATGGAACGGACACGCGAGCCAGTCGCAACGCCAAATCTAATCTCGTACTGTCCTGCTCGCGGCACAGGCGGAAGCTGCATCGTGAAGTCGTAACGTCCGATGATGTTGAACTCGTCGCCCTGCAGATTGTGGTAGCCCGACATGTAGCCTTGCAGGTAATAGAACAGCGTGCCTTCGCGGATTTCCACGCCGGAGAGGTAGGGATAGTTCGTCGGAATGGCTCTGACGTTTGTCGCGCCATAGGGATAATAGGCGCGCGTTTGGCGGATGTCGTTGTTTATCATCTCGGGCATCGTGCAACAAGCGTCGAAGCGAATGCGTTGGCTTGACATCGTGTTGCTGACGTTCTCGGTGCAGACAAGCAGCTGCTCGATGGGATAGACAACAGCGTTGGCAATGCTGCTTGGGTCTGTGCCGGCTTCGGTGCTGGTGAGCACTCGGATGCCTTCGTTCTCGTTGGGCGTCGTACTGGAGCCCTTGATGCGTGGGAACTGTCCGCTTTCGTGATAGTCGTTAATGTTTTGCTGATAAACGCCGAACTGTCCTCGGCCGTTCCTCAGGACAGGGAAACGATTGAGGTATATGCCGTTCGACTCGAGGCTCTCGTAGGTCTTGAGCATTCGTGGCAAGCCCATTGTCTGGTAGTAGTCCATGATGGGAATGGTGGGAACCTTGGAGGACGAGTAGTTATAGCCCGTTTCGTTGTAATGGATGACGAGCTTCTCCCTGCCGATGCGCTGCGGCAGGATGTGATACGTGACGAACTGATTGAGATAGTTCAGCTCGTTCCTGTAGTCCTCGTCATAGACAGTTCCCGGCACATAATCGAAGAGTCCGGAGTTCTGAAGATAGGCACACACATCTTCGACTGTAATGTCCTCGACGGCTTTGCTGAGCGTTTCTTCCCAGAAGTGGTCGGTCTCGGCAAACAGCGTGAAGCCAAAGAAACGATGCTGTGGGATGGTACCAACCTGACCGACGGAGGTGTGGCTCGGAAGGTCCTTCACCTGTCGGGTTTGATAGAGGCGTTCCCAAGTCTCGTCGCGATAAGCATTGAGCGTATCCACCATGCCACAAGCCAGCAAGAGCTTCGACATCACACAGTACCCGCTGCCCGGCTTTTTCGACCATTGGCGCATGAAGTCGCCTAAGCGTCCGTCGCTCGGTGCAACGACGTTTTCCACCTGATGCACATAGCCATTTGAAAGCACGATGCCTCGGTTCTTCTTCGATACGGTAGCGATGCCGTCGATGCTGATGCTGTCGAGATCAGTCGTTCCATAGAAGACGCGAAGTTTGCGGTTGTTCATGTTTGCCAACCCGAACTCGTGCTCGTGAGCAGGGAAATCGGAGATGTCGTAAGCCGGCTGGTCGCCGCTGTCGAGAATGCTGTTAAAGACGATGACTTTCCTAATGCTGTCCAGCGTGCTCTCGTCGGGGAAGCCGTCCCAAGTGGGTTCCGAGATGATGCCTTTGCGACAGAGAGAGTCGAGGTAGAGTTGGATAGCATCGTTCGTTGGCGCAAAGACGGTGTAGTGTCCGCGAGCCGACAGCAATTGCTTCATCGTGGTCTCTGTGTACGAACTGACTGGCATACTGCCGAGCAAGCGCACATACTCGCTGTAGTGGTCAAGCCCCGACAGATATTCCGTAATGGTCTTGTTCGTGAAGACGTATCGCGCAGACGAGTCAATCTGCTCTGTGCAGCCCACCATAGCAAGCAACAAGGCGGCTGCCATCAATAGTTTTTTCATTCGTTAAGGATAAAGTGCAAGGCTTCTCTGAGCCGGTCTTGCAAGTTAATAAGTTGATAGTTCCCGTGCAAATATACGATTTTTTTCAATACGATGTATGATTTTACCTTATTTATTATATAACAACCCCTCATTTTTTATCCGACGTCGTATTATTTGATATGCAGCGTCAACGTGTTCCGAAGCATAGATTTCTCAACGCCGCTCACGGGGTTCGTTATAGATTCATGTATGTATAATTATAGATACATGTATGTATAATTGTAGATACATGTATGTATAATGAACATCGCATGCTGAGTTCTGCAATACGATGTGAGGTGTAGGGCAACACCGGGTGTCGCAACCGCTAAAACCCTGAACTGCAAAGGAAAATCAGACGCAATACGAAGGCAAGAAATCAATTTTTCTTTTACCATCTTCTAATTTTCAACTTTCTATTCTCTATTTTCAATTTTATTTTCGTAACTTTGCAGGCATGAAACCGTATCTTGTCGATATTCCGGTCCTGATTCTGTTCTTCAACAGGCCTCAACAACTGGGACAGGTCTTCGAGCAGGTCAAGAAGGCCCGCCCATCAAGGCTCTTCCTCTATCAGGACGGCCCCCGAAGCGAAGCCGATCTGCCCGGAATCATGGCTTGTCGCGAGGTCGTGGGGCAAATCGACTGGGACTGTCAGGTCGAGACGCTCTTCCAGGAGAAGAACTTCGGCTGCGACCCCTCGGAATTCATCTCGCAGAAATGGGCGTTCAGCCACGTCGAGAAGTGTGTTGTGCTCGAGGACGATGACGTCCCCAGCGTCAGTTTCTTCGCTTTCTGCAAGGAGATGCTCGACCGCTATGAACACGACGAACGCATCACGATGATCAGCGGTTTCAACGTCGAAGAACAGACCAAGGACGTGGAAAGCGACTACTTCTTCACCACGAACTTCAGCATCTGGGGTTGGGCCTCGTGGCGACGCGTCGTTGACCAGTGGGACGAGCATTACACATGGCTCGACAACCCGACCCAGGTGCGCCAACTTGAGGAACTCATCAAAGAGCGCGGTTATCGCGACGACTTCCTGCCGATGTGCCGAAAGCACCGCGAACAAAACAAGGCGTTCTACGAGACCATCTTCTGGTCGCACCTCCTGCTCTCGAACGGCCTCGCAATCGTGCCTCGAAAGAACATGATCAACAATCTCGGAGCAACGGCAGACAGCACACACTTCGGCGGCTCGCTCAAGACAATGCCCCGCGGTTACCGACGCATCTTTACGATGAAACGGTTCGAAATGGACGAGGGTCACGAGCTCACTCACCCACCCTTCATCGTCGAACACGTAGCCTACCGACATCGCGCTTACCGCATCATGGGTTGGATGTGTCCGATGACAAAAATTGCCCGTTCCATCGAAGAATTTGCCCTTAATCTGCGCTACGGCAACTTCGCCTACATTCTCAAATCCATACGCAACAGAGTCAACAAATGGCTGGGAAAGGAGGCTTACCGATGAAGGTATTGCTCATTAGTACCTGCGAAAGCAGCGGCGGCGGCGCGATAGCTGCACGTCGTCTCATGGAAGCACTCAACAAGAACGGCGTCGAGGCAAAGCTCATGGTGCGCGACAAGCAGTCGGACGACCCTCGAGTCGTGAAGGTGGGAGGCTGGCTGCCAAAGCTTCTGGAACGCCTCTCCATCCTGCCTCATTGCGGATTCCGCCGCTCACGGCTCTGGCAAGCAGACATCGCAAACTTCGGCATCAGCATTACACGCACGAAAGAGTTCCAAGAAGCCGATGTCATACACCTCCATTGGGTCAACCAAGGTATGCTTTCTCTCGATGAAATGGGCAAAATTATGAGCAGCGGGAAGCGAATCGTCTGGACGTTGCACGACGAATGGCCCTATCTGGGCGTGTGTCATTATCGAGGCGAATGCAAGCAGGAGAAATGCCAGAAATGTCATATCATGAGCGGCATCACACCTTATTACATTTATATGCGCAAACGTGCGATGTACGAACGTTGGCATCCGGCCTTCGTGGGTTGTAGCCGATGGATTACAAACGAGGCGCAGAAGGCTTTGCCATCGGAATGGGTGACGCACGTCAACAACTGCATCCCTTCAGAAAAGTACCATTCCATCGATAAAAAAGAGGCTCGCGAGGCGCTCGGCTTGCCAAAAGACAAACGCCTGGTTCTCTTCTGCAGCCAGAAGGTAACGGACGAACGGAAGGGCATAAAGTACCTCATCGAAGCATTACAACTGCTCAAGGAAGACGACCTCAGCCTCATCATCGTGGGAAAAGACTCAGAGAAGTTGCCGCTGCCTGAGAGCATTGAAGCCTTCCGCTTTGGCTCTGTCAGCGAACAGAAGATGCCTCTGCTCTACAACGCAGCCGACGCCTTTGTCACACCAAGCCTGCAGGACAACCTGCCCAACACAATTGCCGAGGCGATGAGTTGCGGCACACCCTGCATCGGCTTCAACATCGGCGGCATTCCCGAGATGATCGACCACACGAAGAATGGCTATGTAGCTCGCTACAAAGACGCTGCCGACCTCGCCGAAGGCATCCGCTTCGTGCTCAGTCACGACCTCTGCGCTGCCGCACGCAGCAAGGCCTCCGTCGCCTACAACGAAACTGAAGTGGCAGAACTGTACACTGAAATCTACGAAGGATAGCATGAAACCTCTCATCACCATAGCAACCGTTACCTACAACGCCGAAGCAACACTCGAAAGGACACTCAAGAGCGTTGCCGAGCAGGACTATCCACGCATCGAACACCTCATCATCGACGGCTGCTCGAAAGACCACACACTCTCGCTTGTGCAACGTTACGTCGAGGAAAACCAAGCACGGCACAACATACGACTCGTCTGCGAACCCGACAGCGGTCTCTACGACGCAATGAACAAGGCAATACAGGGTGCCACAGGCGACTACATCGTCTTCCTCAATGCCGGAGACTGCCTGCACGAAGCGACCACCATCTCTGCGATTGCAAAGCAGACGCAATGGGTGAAGGGAGAACATCGGCATCCTGCCATCCTCTACGGCGACACGCATATCGTCGATAACGACGGCAACTTCATCCGACGCCGCCGGCTCACACCACCGGAAAAGCTTACGCCTGACAGCTTCCACAACGGCATGCTCGTCTGCCACCAGTCGTTCTATGTCAGGACCGACCTTGCGAAGCAGGAACCCTACGACCTCCAGTATCGCTTCTCCGGCGACTTCGACTGGTGCATCCGCCTTATCCGTCGTGCCACAAAGCGTCGCTACAGAATCGTCAACACACACCTCGTCCTCACAGATTACCTTAGCGAAGGCATGACGACGCTCAATCATCAGGCATCGCTGAAGGAGCGCTTTCGCATCATGGTGCACTACTACGGCTGGCTTCCCACTATCATAAGGCACTTTTGGTTCATCATCCGAGCCATCATCAAACGCTAAAGAACTTGCTCCTGCCCTTCTATCATAAAGACGTCATTGAGGCCGGCTGTGACGAAGCAGGGCGCGGTTGTCTTGCCGGCCCGGTCTATGCGGCAGCGGTCATCTTGCCGAAAGATTTCCAGAGCGACATGCTGAACGACTCTAAGCAGCTCAGCGAGAAGAAACGCTATGCGCTACGGGAAGTCATCGAGCGAGAAGCAATAGCGTGGGCAGTGGGCATCGTGAGTAACGAAGAGATTGATCGCATCAACATTCTCCGTGCCAGCATTCTCGCCATGCACCGTGCCCTCGACGGGCTCAAGGTGCGACCAGAAGAGATTATCGTCGATGGCAATCGCTTCAAGCCGTACAACGACCTGCCCTACACGACCATCATCAAGGGCGACGGCAAATACATGAGCATCGCCGCGGCAAGTATCTTGGCGAAGACTTACAGAGACGACTGCATGAAACGCCTCAACGACGAGTTCCCGGCCTACCATTGGGATAGCAACAAGGGATATCCGGCACCAGCGCATCGGCAAGCTATCCGCGAGCACGGCACAACACCCTACCACCGCTTGACCTTCAACCTACTCGGCTCGCCACAACTGGAATTCGACTTCACGACATAACCTATTTCGCCCACCAGACCCATTAACCCAATATATAAAAAATGAAACGACAACTATTCCATTTCCTTTTCGTGCTGCTGGCCATCTTTGCGGTGCAAGCCCAAGAGCTTACCGTCTGCACCTACAACGTCAGGTACAAGAACGGCGACGACACAGATGCCGGCAACGGTTGGAACACGAGGCGCACCTACCTCATCAACCTCGTCAACTTCCAGCAGCCTGACCTGCTGGGTGTACAGGAAGCACTGCCGGCACAAATGACCGACCTGAAGAACGGACTGACCGACTACGGCACAATCGGCGTCGGACGCAACGACGGAGCCAACAGCGGCGAATACTCTGCAATCTTCTACAGGAAAGAACGCATGGTGCTTATCGACCACGGCGACTTCTGGCTGAGCGATACGCCCTACAAACCTTCGAAGGGCTTCCCAAGCCAAGGCGGCGGCACTTCCTACTACCGCATCTGCACGTGGGGCAAGTTCTACGACAAGGCGACGGGCGTCACCCTCTTCCATTTCAACACCCACATGGACCTCGACGAGACGAACCGCCAGCAATCCTTCTACCTCATCAAGCAAAAAATTCAAGAACTCGCAAGCACGACTGCTCCCGTCATCATCTCCGGCGACTACAATGCCGTGCAGACTGGCGACGCCTACAAGCTGTTCCTTAACTCCGGCTTTCTCATCGACAGCTTTGAAAAAGCGAAGCAGAAGTTCATGACGAACGGCACGTGCCCTGGCTTCAACTCGGAGAACTACAGCACCGTATCGGGGCAGTTGCGACGCATCGACCACATCTTTGTCACGAAGAACGCCTTCAACGTCAACCACTACGCCGTGCTTAACCCATGCTACTATTCGACATCGGGCACGGCGACTTACCACTTGAGAGCTTACTCTGACCACAGTCCCGTGCTGGCCAAACTGGCATATAAGGACGCGGTACCGAGGACTGAGCTCCCCACGACCAATCCGCCCATTGTTGACGGCGTGTATCAGATCTCGACGCCCGAGGAGCTGCAAACCTTCTCGTTCATCGTCAACGGTGTCGCTGGCTTCACGCAGAATCAGGCAGCGAAAGCAGTCCTGCTGGGCAACATCGACATGACAGGCATGCCGAGCTGGCTGCCCATCGGAACGAGCAGCAAGCCCTTCACCGGCACTTTCGACGGACAGGGCTACAGCATCGAGAACATTGCCATCAAGACGAGCAAGTCCTGCTCTGGCTTTGTCGGCTATGCAACGGGCGCCACAATAAAGAACTTCTCCATCAGCGGCAAACTGACCGTCTCTGAGGGCTACACCGATCACGGTGTCGTGGGTTATTCCAATGGCTCAACGATATCGGACGTGCACTCGTCGCTGGACATCACTGCCACCAAGTCAAACAACGACACGCAGCACATCGGCGGCGTAGTCGGCTCGATGTTCAACACCTCTGTCGTCACGAGATGTTCTTACGCAGGTAAGCTGACCGACGCTGGCACAAACACCGTGGGCGGCATCGTCGGCTACGCTGACGGCACCTACAACAGCATAACCTACTGTCTCAACTACGGAACGGTCAAGTCTACGGGTTCCGAGACGAACATCGGCGGTATCCTGGGCTACGTGAACCACACAGGTTTCCGGATGTCGTACTGCGCCAACGTGGGCACCGTGACTGGCTCTGCCACACATGGCGGACAGATTATCGGTCGCCAGCTAAAGGCGATGACGACACCTCCCACCAGCCTCTATTACTTGAGCGGAGCAACGCAGGAAGCTTTCGGCAGCAACACAAACGCAGATTCCGCCACCGGCGCAACGGCCGTAACGGAGGAAGACGTCGTGAGCGGCAAGCTTACTTTCCTGCTCAACGATTGCCAGAGCGAAGGCTCGCTCAGCTTCTATCAGAACATCGACGAGGGCGAGCAGACCGATCCCTACCCCGTTCTCTATCCTGGCCACAAGGTTGTATGGCAGGGTCAGCTGGGCGAGCAACTGTCGCCTGAGGACGAGACGGACTATAACTTCTACGTCAACGAAGGCGGACGCCTGCCGAACCTCGGCCTGGTCAATGCATTCTCTACACCCGTTACCTTCACTGCCGACCACGCAAGCTATTCTTGCGAACAGACGAACACGTGGGGAAGAGCTTATCTGCCCTTCGCTGTCGCTTCGACCGACAACGTGCAGTTCTACGAAGTTGTTCCCGAGCTG
>Ga0256407_10002928_pt1 | contig 31381 bp, 24 predicted proteins | sample RumenRJG_04DNA_FD_193489 | JGI IMG/M metagenome (GOLD analysis project Ga0256407, IMG submission 193489) | Bovine rumen microbial communities from Lethbridge, Alberta, Canada - RJG_04 | ecosystem: Host-associated > Mammals > Digestive system > Stomach > Rumen | place: Canada: Alberta...
TAGTGATAACCGTTATGAATTCTTGCCTGATTATTATACGATGCTCTGGACATTAGCTCTGAATCTTTTTCAAAAAGCTCAACTTTTTGTTTTTGAGTACTAAAATAGTAAGCAAGATACAAGCCGAAGAATCCGCCACCAATAATGACAATATTATCCATAAAATAAATTTGCAGACCTTAAAATTAATTGTTATTGTTATTATTTTATTTCAGTCATATGTATAAGGCAAATAAGAATGATAAATTTAACATGTATTGTTCGATTATAGCATAAGGAGACAAGAAAAAAAAGGTTACACGGACGTTGCAAAAGCTTTCGGTTTATAGTTAACAAAAAGTTTTCTGCTTAGATTTTTACGCATAACTTTTTTAATTGCCATGATATAATAAATTACGGTTGTGAAAAATGATACGAAAGTCAATTATTGTGACAGTTTCTGCATTTAGGTGTATGATAATTAGTGTTTTTAGATAATAAACATTTGGATTGATTCATTATGAATGAATATATTTACAAACAAAACTTGAAATATTTATTCTTTGTATTTGTAGTGTTTCTTCTAGTTACATTTGTTGTTGGAGTTTGTCAGTTCATTGGAAACTGGATGTGGGGTGATGAAGCTGAGACGTTGGTTACAGTGCAACAGATGGGACGAGGACAACAGCTATACAAGGACGTGTTTAATATCCATGGCCCTTTGTATTTTATTCCTTTTGCAATTTTGTCAAATTTTTTTGAGGGAATTCAATTTGTATACTTATGTAGGTTGATAGTTATTTTATCATTTTTGGGATTTTTTTTATATATAGGAGTATTGATTAAAAATGTATTAGATGTTGCTAGCTCATTAATTTTTATTTCTTGTTTGATTGCGCTTGAACTGGTAGTTATATTTCCTAATTTTGGGTATATGTACCTTTATCAAAATATTACCGGAATTTTGGTAGCCGTAGTATTTTCAATCTTTTTAATTTGTTTGTTTTCAGAAATTTGTATTTCTAAACAACAAATCATAATATGTTCATTAATCATAAGTTCTTTGCCTTTAATATCTATTTCTAATTCTTTGACAACTCTGTTTTTATTTGTAGAGTTTTTTATTTTGTCATATAAATCCAAATTGTTAAAAGAAACTTTAAAATATACGTTGTTATTCAGTACTTTGTATTTAATGGTATTATGTTTTTATATAGATTTTAAAGGTTTTTATGTTGTACATTATTACATTATAAATAAATATCTTTTAAATTCGCCTTCTTTACGTGATTTATTGTTGTTGATTAAGTTGAATTTTTCTAATCCAGCTTGTTACATTCCTTTTGGGGTGTTCTTAGTTCTATCGTTTGGTGCCTTGCCGAATGATAATGGTAAGTTAATTTGTTATGTTCAATTGCTTGTTTTGGTTTTTGCTTTAGTGTTTTTATATACGAGAGATTTGGTGTACGTTTGGAAACCATGGTTGGCTTTGCAACATTTGTATTGTGTATCTATAGGTTCAGTCGTTTGTTTTTTGTTTTTTATAAGAAATTATAAAATTTTGTATTTAAGGTATCTTTCTTTGGGTTTTATAAGTATTTTGTTGCTTATGAATTATGTTTATTTTATGTCTGAAGAAAATGAAAAAGGTGCTTTTTTGAAGCAAATATACTCAAATGAAAGTGCTAATACTATAGATGTTGTTACTAGCCAGCTTGATTGGCAAAGCGAATTTTCTTTTTTGGTAAAAAAGTTTACACATAATGATGAAAAAATAGTTGCTTGGACATTTAGACCTTCTGAATATTTGTTATCAGAAAGAGAACCGGCTACTTCAAATTTCCAATATATCCCTGCGATGGGACTTTATGAAATTAACGAAGGAAAGAATTCTCCCATATTAGGGGTTACATATAATACTGTTATGGAGTTAAAACGTAACAAACCGCCGATGCTTTTAATAGATCAATGGAGTAATGGAAGTCTTTTTGAACAAGGTAATACTTGGCAAGGCTATACAAAAGATATTATGGAATACGTAAATGCAAATTATTATAAGTTTTTGGGTAAACCATATTACATAAGCAAAGTAAAAGTTGAACAATTGAAAAACAATGATCGTGATTTATTTTTAAAATTACCAAAATTAGAATTGCTCAATGACGAAGTTCGATAATTGTGTTATTTATGATAATAATATTAGGCATAAAATTTTATTATAAGTATTTTTATTGGTGTGCTTAGAATATATGAATCCTTTAGTTAGTATTTGTATTCCTTGTTTTAATTTTGAAAAAACTATTGTTCAAGCAATAGAATCGGCTATTAGTCAAACATATGACAATATAGAAATAATTATAGTTGATGATTGTTCTTCAGATAATTCGTATGAAATTGTCAAAAATATTTCTGATTCAAGAATTAAATTGTATAAAAATGAAAAAAATTTGGGAATGAGCCAAAATTGGAATAAGTGTGTAACTTATGCATCAGGGGAATATGTTCATTTTCTTCACGGAGATGATATTTTATTATCAGATAGTATTAATAAAAAAGTTAATGCAGCTGTTTCGAATGATAATATAGTTTTGGTTTTTTGTGCCACAGAGATAATTAATTCAGATAATAAAACATTAATGATTCGCCGATACAAAAATAAGGATGTAATGATTGAAGGTAGAAAAATTGCTTATGAATCTTTATTCAAGCGTAATATATATGGAGAACCTTCAAACGTTCTTTTTCGTCGTGATGCTTTTAATGTGGTTGGAGGGTTTTGTACTAGTTTGAAATATGCGACAGATTGGGATTTATGGTTAAAAATTTCCTCGATTGGCAATGTTTATTATATAAATAGTGTTTTGTCAAAGTATCGCGTGTCCAATTCTAATGTTACTAGTTCTTTAAAATTGAAAGATATGATGAAAGATGATCGTATGATGATTGATAATCTAAAAAGAATAAACGGAATGCATCTGCCTTTTTATGTTGTATTTATCCATAGATTTGTAATTCGTATGAGGAATATTTTAAGGTTTATTTATATGAAGTATTTTGCAGCTAACTAAATAAAGAAGAAATTAGAAGGTAACCATGGATGAAATTTTGTATATAATTGTTCCTTGTTATAACGAAGAAAAAGTATTACCTATAACATTTAAATTGTTTTTAGATGAACTTAATTGTTTAAAGAATAGTAAAAAAATTAATAGTAAAAGTAAAATCTTGTTTGTTGATGATGGAAGCTCAGATAATACATGGCAAATTATATGCGATTTGTCTAAAAAATATGAAGAAATAGAAGGAATACAGCAAAGTAGAAATAGAGGACATCAAAATGCTGTACTAGCAGGGTTACTTGATTCTTTGCAAAAGTATGATATTAGCGTATCTATTGATTGTGATGGCCAGGATGATATTTCTGCTATAGAGAAAATGGTTGATAAATATCATGAAGGGTACGATGTTGTTTATGGTGTAAGGGATAATCGAGATTCTGATACCTTTTTTAAGAAATATACTGCGCAGTTATTTTATATCTTATTAAAAAAAATGGGAGTTGATATTGTTTATAACCATGCAGATTATAGGTTGATGTCTAAGTCGGCAGTTGAGGGTTTGGCTCAATTCAAGGAAGTTAATTTGTTTTTAAGGGGAATGGTCCCCTTAGTTGGATATAAGTATTCGAAAGTGTTTTATAAACGAACAGAACGTATGGCGGGAACAAGTCATTACCCATTAAAAAAAATGCTTGCATTGGCAGTAGATGGTGTAACTAGTCTTTCGATTAAACCTCTGAGAATTATTACATTAGTGGGAATATTGGTTTCTTGCTTTAGTTTTTGTTGTATTTTTTGGGTGATGTTTGGTTATTTTTACGGTCGTACAGTATCTGGCTGGGCAAGTTTAGTTTCAGCAGTTTGTTTTTTATCAGGTGTTCAATTAGTTAGTGTTGGAATTATTGGAGAATATATAGGAAAGATTTATTTGGAAGTGAAAGGCAGACCAAGATATATTCTCAGTGATAGAACAAATAAAAATGAATGATAAGATAATTAATATTGAACAAATTACAAGATTTTTACTAGTTGGTCTTTCAAACACTGTCGTAGGTTATTTATCCTATTTAATGTTTATTTTGGTATTATCAAATTTTGAAATTAAATATGACTATATAATTGCAGGCGTTCTGTCATTCATTGTTGGCGTTCAGTGGGCGTTCGTCTTTAATAAAATTTTTGTTTTTGAAAATGATAAATCTCAAACAACAATAAAAAGCCAACTTATAAAAAGTTATTTAATGTACGGATTTTCTGGGTTGATTTTGAATAATATCTTATTAGTAATATTTGTTGATATTTGTCATGCTTCGAAGTATTATGCACCGATTTTTTGTTTGTTGTTTACAGTTCCTTTTAATTTTTTTGTTAATAAGTATTGGATTTTTAAATGATATTTAGAATATATCCATAAATATAATAATGTAATTTGCTACATGGATTATGTTTAACTGATATATTATAGAATTAAGTTTAACAATAAAATATTTTGACAGGTTGCACTTTTTTAATTAATTTTGTCTGTCAGAATTTTAAATTGTGAAATTGGATTTTTTATGAATGATTTGATATTAGAGTATTATGAACCTTTAACATATTTTGCGTACTTCGTTTTGTTTTTAGTTAACTTCGTTTCAATTTTTGCATATTTCAAAAATAGAATGGATAATACTAATAAAATTTTAGTATTTGATTTTTTTTATATTTTTTGTGGAATTGCATTTATTTTGTTGGAACGTTATTACACTCTTTTTTGTATGCGAACTAATATTGATGAGTCATTTCACCTTGGAATTGCTTTAAAATTTATAAGTGGAGATCATTTTTGGATAGATATTGATCCTTCTTCCGTAGGCCCTTTAAATACGCTATTGTTTTCCGTCATGTATTTTTTTACGGGAGAAATGTCATATTTTACAGCCAAATTAACAACTATGTTTGTTATATGTGCATCGTTTGTTCTGTTGTATTTATCTTTTGTAAAAATAATTCATAGGGTAATTGCTTGTTTGGTAACAACTTGCTTTGCCATTCATTTTTGTATCCCTGATGGACCAACGACCATATCGTATAATAGTGAAATAATATTATTGTTGCTTTTATCTCTATGGTTGTTTCTTTATGTTCATTCTATAAATAATAACAAAATTTGGAATTATTATGAATTTTTTGTGATTGGTTTGATGCCATTTGGAAAATTGCAATTTGCACCAGTTGCGCTTTTCTTATTTGTTTTTCGGTTAATCTTTATCGTTAAAAAACAAGATAATGCTTTATCATCCAAGGTAAAAAGTGTCTTTTATCTTAGTTTGTGTTGTAGTATTCCTTCAGTAATTGTTCTCTTGGATGCTATCATCCATAATGGACTACTTTGGTTTATTAGATTCTATTTTGTGAATATGATTTCTTATATGAATGTTGAACATTTAGGGAATGGAGTGAATTCATATTCTATGATGCTACTTAATTTGATCAAATTTTGGTCTAGTTATTTCCATTTATATGTTATAACTTCTTTAGATTTTATACTTATATTTTTATGTTTAATTAAAAAAATATATAAAGTTGCGTTATTTTGTTTTTTTCTAATTGTTTTATCAGCTTTTGAGGTTGTGAAGCCTTTATTTGATTTTTCTCATTATACAAATATTATGATCATCCCATTATTTGCAAGTATAGTATTATTACTTAATAGGTTGCAAAGCAGAAACATTAATATTTTAACTATTATAGTGACCATTTGTTTTATGGGATATTATTTTAATAATTTTGATAGAGATTTTAAATTTAAAACTTACTATGTGCAAGAAACTGGAATTTCACCTGTGTGGATGGTAATAGCAAAAGATATAAAAGCAATGTCAAATAAAAATGATCGCCTGGTTGTATGGGGATGGATGGATGAGTTATATGTTTTAACCGGATTACCATCGGGCACGGCAGAAATTGCAATAGGAGGGTTTGTTCCACACCAGCTGGTTAATAGAGTTTATCCTGATTACACAAAGCATAAGTATATTGATGATATCATTAATAATAGACCTCGTTTTATAATTGATACTCCGTCTCCGATTACCGGTATTTATAATAGTTATGATTACAGTTTAAAAAATTATCCTGAATTTTGGAATGTTATCAATAAACACTATCACTTAGTGAAGGAATATGCGTTTGCTAACAATCCTAATGATTGTGATAATAATTTAGAAACATGTATAAAGATTCCTCTATATGAAATCAATGCAGGAACTGAGGGTTAAAATTTTTTTATAATTGTGTATATGGATAATTTTACGAGGGTATTTATATGGAAAAATTAGGCAGATATATTGTTTTTATTATTTCTGGATTATTTTTCTCCATTCTCTTTTATGCATCTTCAGTGGATGCTGTATTACCGAAAATTAAATATGAAAACAATATAAGATTTGATCTTGCTTTTATTAATTATAATGACGTCTTAAATATACTTTTTAAATCAAGAGATAGCAGTGATTCGGAAACTTATCGCATAGACGTTTATAAATCTGATGTTATGCAACATTATGAGTTTTCGATACCTTTTGAATATGAGCCTGTTTTAGAAATTATTTTTGGTGAGTCTAATCCTGTTTCATTTGCTATTTCAAATATTGCAGTTAATGGTCAATTAGTAAATAACGAATTGGTTATCAGGGAGTTAAACAAAATTGGATATTCAACTGTATATCAGGGTAATGTGATATATGCAGAACCTAAAGTTGCAGATGTTATGCATTTGAATTTATATAATATAGCAAATAATTTTGTGAACGAAACTCCAGACAGCCTTAATCAATCGGAAAAAGATGAAAAATTACTGAGAAGTGTTTATCTTGGATTTTTAATACTTATATTTAATATTTTTCTTAAATTGTTTTGTTCATATGTAAAAATAAAAAATAAATATTTTATTATTTATACAGTATTACTGTTTTCTACATTGGTTATTTGTGCTTTTATTAGTCTTTTTAAAGGAATTTTAGATAATAAATATAATTTGAGTATTCTTATTAAAAACCATCTGATTGTCTTTGTTATTCCCATTGCAATTTATGTATTTTCTTTTAATAAGAATGGTATTATAAAGTTTGTTTCATGTTTGTGTTCAATTATATTTATGCTGTTTTGGGGTATAGATCATTTTGTTCAGGTGGTGTTCGGTACTCGATTCTTTTATAGCTACATAGGTCAATTCGCTGGTGAAACTGTTCACGGAATGCCTTTCTTTATAGATTATATAGGTAATTATTCAGGCATTTTCTATTTTCTAAGCATTTTGAACATTGTGGCTTTATATTTAGTGCACAGTGAGTTCGTTAGAATTAAATCTGCTGCGTATAGTTCAGTTTTTGCTATGGTAATTACATCAGTAACAATGATTTTTTGGGGTAATTATCCTGAAGATTCAAAATTATTTAATAATATCCAGGTTAATATAAACGGTTTATTTACCGAGGGGGATTTTAAACGACCTTATGTTAGTTATCACCAGTTCTCTGATGAACAATTGGAATATAAAACATACAAAGGGTTGAATCAAAGAAAAAATGTTATTGTTATTTTAGTAGAATCTTTAGCGTGTGACATGACTTTTCTGTGCGGAAACATTAATAATTATTCCCCATATACCGCCCTGCTGGCTAAGGAGAATATTTGGTTTCCAAATTATTATTCCAATGCATTTCATACTAATGGTGCTATATTTGCTATCACAACTGGTCATGCTTTGATTTATGGAGATCATAAAGAAGATCCTATGACCAATAAATTATTTTATCAGCATGATTTAATAAATAAATTTAGTAATGCAGGATATATTACCGCTTATTATTCTCCAGCATCTCTTGTTATCAATAAGAATAAACAATTGGAAGTTAGTGATTATTCATACATAAGTTCTGGAGATGATAAATATTACAAGGATATTACTAATAGGGGAGTTTTCAATTCTGTAAGCGATGATGATATGTATTCTAAAATTTTGCATGATTTGGAAATAGAACCATCGAAGCCTAAATTTTTTATGCTTACAACGATCAGTACTCATACACCATATTTAACACCATGGAGTTCCCATGACATTAAACAAGGATATTTGTACTCAGATCAGATGATACATAAATTTTTATCTGAGTTGAAGAAAAGAAACTATTTTGAAAATGGAATAGTGATATTGACGGGTGATCATAAGGGTTGGGGAAATAATGATCAAACGTTTGATAACGCAAAAAATATGAAAATTGAGAAACTGCCCCTTATTCTAATTAATGGGCATGATCATAACATTGTTTTTGATCATGTTTGGTTTTCTCATACCTCTATGGGAATTATGCTTGAATATCTAATGCTTTCTGATTATGAAAAGAATAGATATCAGGTTAATCCGTTGCTAGATCAAACATCAGAGGTAATTTTACACTATAATGGTCAAAGACCAAATAATGTTATAGTAAGGTTTGGCGATAAAGAAAGTGAAGTGCTTTTAGATGGAGACCAAACTCGATTCATTGACGATAAGTTTACTTTAGTGGAGCAGGAACGTTATTTAGGATTGATTTCGTATACCAGAAAATAGCGTAGAAATGAATAAATATCGGTAAATTATAAGATTTTTCAGTGTACCAAACTATGTATACAATTATGGACTATATTGCTCAAAGAGATTGAGAGTTTAGTGTGTAAAATCGTGATATTGTAAGCAGTTAACATTATTACATAATCTGAATTAATTGTATGCATTTCACTCATAAACTACTAATCTAAATGCTGCGTTTGGAAAATTAAAAATGATTATGTTGTTAATATTGTGATACAGATCGCGTTTTTGTGATAAAAAATAAAATTATTTGAAATTAATGTTGCTTATTAAAAATAGTGTGCTAACATTAAAGCGTTTGAAGAGAGTTGGTCTCTAAAAACGAAATGGATTTTGTTTTAAATTAAATTAGTAAGGAAGCTTTCTATGAAAAAGAATGGTTTTACATTGATTGAATTAATGATTGTTATTGCTATTATCGGCATTTTGGCTGCTATCGCGTTACCTGCATACTCAAAGTATACTGCTCGTGCTAAGTTTACCGAAGTATCTTCAGCAACAGGTCCAATCAAAGAGCAGATCGAATTGTGTTACTTCGATCAGGGTTCATTAACCAATTGTACTACTACAAACAGTGCTGTTGCCCAAGGTGGTGGTGCACGTGGTTGGAATATTTCACAAGCTATTAAAGCAACTGGTTCTACTTATGTTAAGAGCGCTGCTGTTATTTCTGTAGCTCCGAATACTTTAAAATTCAAAGTTACTTCTCAGAACATCAAAGTGAATGGTAATAGTGGTTTTGATTTAGTGTTGAGAGCTTCTGCTCATAACGCTAGCAATGCAGCTGGTACAGCTTTAGATTGGAATGTTGATTCTTCATCTACTTGCTTAAAGGTTGATTTGTGCTAATTTGTTAGTATCATAAAGTTTATAGTTATTTTTTAAAGTGGAAGGGTAATGAAAGTTACCCTTTTTTTGTGTTAAAAAAATGAGTAAGTTTATTAAAGTTTTAATAATATTATTATCAAGTTTATTTTTTTCTTCTATTATGTTTTGGGGAACTGTTGACAAAATTTTGCCAAAAATAAGATATGATAATCTAATCGAATTTGATGTTGCTTTTTTAAATACAGATGAAAAACTTATTGTTTTTTTTCAAAGTCAAAATTCGGTTGATATGGATTATCAAGTCTTTGATATAAAAGCTTCACAAGATCTGCACCATTTTTCACTTTTATTCTCTTACTCAAATTTGCCTAATTGCATTTTACTGTTTGGTAATAGCCAAAAGGTCAATTTTTTATTTGCTAATCTTTCGATTAACGGAAAAAAAGCGGACATAAAATTGGTTAATAAAGAAATAATCAATGCTGGTTATAATACTACGGTTAAAAACAATTCAATCTATGCTATTCCTGGACCGAATTTGGAAACGGGGGAAATTGATTTATATAAAGTTTCTGATAGTTTCATTAACATAGACCAAAATACTTTAAATGGCTATTTAGAACAAGATCGAAATCTTAGAATGTACTATTTTATAGCTTTGGTTATTTTTTTTACCATTGTATTTAAAATTGTATTTGTTAAATTTGCAGAGCAATTATCCGATAGGGCTATATTTAATTATGCTTTAACTCTTCAAATTGTTATTTTTATTTTGGCTATTTTTATTGTACATAATAACGAAATCGATATTTTTAGAATTGAGAATCTTTTTGTATTAAAGAATCACTTATTAATTGTAGTTTTACCCTTGTTTCTTTTTGTTGTATATGTTCGTTTCCCGTACAAATTTGTTAAGACTTGCGTTTTCGTTACTGTAACGATATTTATTTTAGTAGTGGGATTGGATCATTTTGCAGAGGTTGTATTTGGATCTAGATATTTCTTTGAAACAACTACTAAATTTGCACATAATTTGTCTGATTCATTGCCATTCTTTTTATCCTACGTGTCTTCTTATTCAGGACTCTATTTTTTAATAAGTTTTTCCTTAACTTTGATACTATATTTTATACCAATTAGCATTTTTGCAAACTCAGCTTTTTTTAAGAAGTCGTTGCATATTGTTTCATTATTGCTCGTGTTAAGTTTGCTTTTAACTTTTATTTATAATAAAAATCAGTATTCAAAATTTTATAATGTGATTCAGGTTAATGTTAACGGCTTGTTTACTGAGGGAGATTATAAAAGACCTTATTTAACTTATAAGCCATATTCAATAAGTGATTTAGGTTATGAATCATTTAAAGGCCTGAATAAAAAAGAAAATGTTATAGTTATATTAGTGGAGTCGTTAGCATGTGACGTTACATATTTATGTGGCAGTACAAACAATTATGCTCCTTACATCCAGAAATTAGCAAAGGAGAATATCTGGTTTCCAAATTATTATTCAAATAATTTCCATACAAACGGCGCAATTTTTACTATTACTACCGGATTGCCGTTAATTAATGGTCCACATGGCGAGGATACTTTCTATAATAAGAACTTATATCATAATGATTTTATTAATGAATTTTCAAAAAACGGATATATAACTGCTTACTATACTCCTGCTCCTCTGGTTTTAAATAAAGGCAAACAGCTAGATGTATCAAATTACAGTTACATGAGTACAGGTGAAGATAAGTATTATGATCAAAAGGACAAATCTGGTGTTTTTGGCTCTGTCTCTGATGAAGAAATGTTTAATAAGATTATTCATGATTTAAGAAATGCAAAACAGCCTGTTATGTTTATGTTGACAACTGTTAGTACTCATACTCCCTATATTACTCCTTGGGGCTCCCACGATGTTCCTCAATCATACGCATATACTGATATGGTTTTGAAAAAGTTCATCGATAATTTAGAAAAAATTAACTATTTTGATCATGGAATTATAGTCTTAACAGGTGATCACAAAGGTTGGGGAAACAGTAATAAAAACTATTCTATAAGAGAACATCAATTACCATTAATTGTTATTAATGGTAAAGATCACGGTGTAGTAAGAGATGGCGTTTCATTTTCTCACTCTTCATTGGGGGTTATGCTCGAATACTTGATGTTGCCTAAATATGAAAAAAATAAGTATCAAATAAATCCTTGGACAGATTTAAATGGCAAGGAATTTATATTGAATTACGATGCTCAAAAGGCCAATACTGTTTTGGTTAAATATGGAAAAAAAGAGGATGAAATTCTTTTGGATGGAGATCAAACAAGGTTTATAGGTTCTGAATTTTCTGATGAAGAACAAAGATCCGTTTTGGGTTTTATTTCATATTTAAGACAGTGATTGCCTTAAATTCGATAGGATTATTACCGGATAATAATTGTATTTTCATAATTATGAAGAAAAGTTGTTTTCATATATTTATACGTTTTGAAGTGTCGTAATAAATGTTTATAAATAGTTGTTTAATATTTGTGAAGTAAACTGAATAATTAACTGTTTTGTATAACATAGATCATGTTAAAACCTCTAAAAAAGAGTAGAATAGTGCTAGTGATTTTTATTGATAAGTGTATAAAACATAAAGAGGATAATCCATGAAAGTAACAGTTTTAGGAGCAGCAGGCGGTATCGGTCAACCATTATCATTAATTTTAAAGAATAATTTACCTGCCGGTTCAAGTCTTTCTTTGTATGATGTCAATCCTGCAACACCGGGGGTAGCAAAAGATTTAAGTCATATTCCTACCGATGTTTCAGTTGAAGGATTTTCAGGAACTGATGCGACCCCTGCGTTGGTTGGGACCGATGTGGTTATTATTCCTGCTGGTGTTGCCCGTAAGCCTGGTATGACCCGTGATGATTTGTTTAACATCAATGCCGGTATTGTAAGAGATTTAGTAACAGCAATCGGTAAAACAGCACCTAATGCAATTATCGCCATTATCACCAATCCAGTTAATAGTATGGTGCCACTTGCAGCAGAAGTTTTAAAGAAACTGGGTGTGTATAATCCGAAGAAACTGTTTGGTGTTTCAACTCTTGATGTTTTGCGATCAGAAACGTTTTTAGCTGAAAAATTGAAGTACAAAGCCGGTTCAATCAAGGTTAATGTTGTAGGCGGACATTCAGGAAATACAATTCTTCCGTTGTTATCTCAGGTTCCTCAAGCATCAAACTTTGATCAGGCAACAATAGAACAGTTAACCACAAGAATTCAAAATGCAGGAACTGAAGTTGTTGAAGCAAAGGCTGGTGCCGGTTCGGCTACATTATCTATGGCTACGGCCGGTGCCCGTTTGGCCTTGTCAATCGTTAAGGCAAAACTGGGAGAACCTGGTATTGTGGAGTGTTCTTATGTTCAAGGTGGCACTGATTATGCTGATTTCCTTGCACAACCAGTTCGCTTGGGTACTGATGGTATTGAAGAATATCTGCCTTTGGGACCTATGAGTAACTATGAAAAGAAATGCTTTAACGATATGTTGCCAACTTTAAAAGATAACATTCAAAAGGGCGTTGATTTTATAAATAAGTAGTTTTTACTTGAAATTAGAATTGTGATGGGTGGAAACTGGTTTAATATCAGTTTCCACTTTTGGTGTGCTCGGCATGGGTATAATCTTTAGGGTGAAAGTCCCGAATCTGTCCGCTAGAGGAAAGGATTAGTGAATCGCAAGGTGGTCATGGTGACATGGCAGTTGAAAGAAGCGATAGCAAAGTGTTGAACTGACGAACAGAAACCATTTTAGGCCGACATGGAGGATAAGGGTGCCAAATAACTCGAAGCCCTATATCTAGACGGAATTCACGTAGGTAAAGATGGCAGTTTAACATGAAAGAAGATACTCTTACCCGAGGAGGTCTCATCAGCGATCAAGCAGTAACAACGAATGGTGAGAAGTCAGCAGAGGTCATAGTAGCGCAGAGCAGGCGTGAAGGACTGAACGATGCAGGTGCTAAATCATGGGAAAGCTTAGTCCTGACTTAATATTAAGCACAGAAATAAGACATAAGCGAAGGTCTGACTTCTGTGAGGATAGCGCGGAATGTGAAAGTATAGACTGAAGGATGTTGCCAGGGATAGGGTATATACTAGGAAAAGTAGCATAAATACGGTTGGAGAAGGAAACTGCCACCCCGTACACATGGGATAAATTCTAGGAACGGCCGTGTTTCGAAGGAATTGCAAATATGGTGTAATTCCGCTGTAGCTGCATTGAACCGCCGTATGCGGATCCGCACGTACGGTGGTGTGGTAGGGGGAGCATAAACTCCCCCTACCCGATTTTTTATATAATCGAAGTTTAGCAGAATATTAAAGATAAAATTTTAAAGAAAACTATAGCTAAAATTGCTCCGGATGGCAATGTGATAACCCATGAGGAAAAAATATTTCGTATAACAGCAAGGTTGATTGCGGCAATACCTCTGGCAAGACCAACTCCAATTATCGCACCTACCAGTGTTTGTGTTGTTGAAATAGGCAGTCCTGTTGCTGAAGCTAAAACCACGGTTATAGCTGTTGCCAATTGAGCTGCAAAACCCCTGCTTGGTGTTAATTGTGTGATTTTAACACCTACCGTCTTCATAACTTTATAGCCAAGTGTTGCAAGCCCAAATACTATACCAAAGGCTCCTAAAGGTAAAATCCACCATTCAAGAGGTGTATTGCCACCGTCTGCAATACTTGAACCATTGTTGATAGATGATACAACGGCTGAAAGTGGTCCAATAGCGTTTGCAACATCGTTTGAGCCATGAGCAAAAGCCATAGCGCAAGCTGTAACAATCATTAAAATGGAAAAAACTTTCTCAACATTAACATAGTGCTTTCTTTTAATATTTTTTTCGAACTGTATTTTATTAATAAATATTTTACCGGCAACAGCTGTTAAAACAGCTATCCCTATAGCAATCAGAAAAGAATTTTGATTTGATATTTCAAGACCGATATGTTTTAGACCTGATTTAATTGTAATAATTGACAACGTAAAGAAAGTTATTGCTATATAAATAGGAGCAATCCTTTTTGCATGTTCCAGCGGATGATAATGTCTGAAAATTGCATATTGTACGCTCATAAATAAAAGATACGCAAAAATACCGGAAAGTATCGGTGTCACGAACCATGAACCCAGAATTCCCCAAAGCATATTCCATTGAATGGCATTTGAACCTACTGTAATAACAGAAAATCCAATAACTGCACCTATAATTGAATGAGTTGTGGAAACCGGCCATCCTAAAATTGAAGCAACTATTAACCATGTTCCTGCAGCAAATAGAGCCGAAATCATTCCCAATGTCAGACTGATCGGCTGATCGGCAAATGCCGAATTATCTACAATACCGTCTTTTATTGTATTGACAACCTCTCCGCCGGCAAGATAAGCTCCGAGAAATTCAAAAATTGCAGCTATAATGATGGCCTGCTTGATGGTTAATGATTTTGTTCCAATGGAGGTTGCCATCGCGTTTGCAACATCATTGGCGCCTATTCCCCACGCCATAAGAAAACCGATTAAAACAGCAATTGATACTAATATGCCACTGTATTCTAAGAGTATTTCCATTAATCCCTCGCAATTGAAACTGCTAATTTAGAACCGACCTGCTCCGCCTGGTTTGCGAGATCGCCAATTTTATCGAGGATGTTATATATAAAAATAGCATCGATAGTATTCATTTCATTTTCTCTCTTATACAAGGCATGTCGCAATTCTATCTGCAGATCATCGGTATCACTCTCAATCCGATCTATCTGTTCAGCAAGTTCGCTCACTATTTGAACTTCTTTTCCTCTGAATCCGGTTTCCAGCAGATTGTCCAGTTCTCCTATTACTTTGCTTGCAACTGAAACGGCTTCTACAGTTCTGGTTAAATACTGAAAAAACTGTTCTTCTAAATCTGATGGCATTTTCAATTGTCTGCCAAGCACTATACCTGCAATGTCCTTAGAGTCATTGGCAATGTTATCCTGAAGTGAAACCAGTTCCAATAAATCAGTTCTTTCTATAGGCATGAACAGACCTGACGGCAATTTGATTCGGATTTTTCTCTTTATTTCATCCGCTTCATTTTCCAGTCTTTTTATTTCCTGTTGTTCCTTAAGTGCCAAATCCCAATTATCTTCATGAACGGCTTTAAAAAAAGGAATCAGATGTTCACTGCATTCATGAACGCGTTTGATGTGTTTTACGATAGGTTTTAGAGGGGATTTAGCAAAAATTGATTGAATTAATCCATTCATATTTATGTAGCCTTTGAATTAGATGATTTTTAGTTATTATACAATAATGATGTTCGCTTTTTTAGTTTAATTGTTTATTTCAGGTGCCACTTGATGTAAATATTTTGATTTGAATAGAATTATAAGGATATATTTGTGATATTATAAAACTATGAATGCATGAGATTTTAATGGGTATATATAAAATGAGTGAAGAAATTGAATTAAAGTTCTATATTGATTCAACTGATAATGTAGAGTTAATTTCCGACACTGTTGAGAATGCTTTGAAAGATTATCAGATAGAATGTAAAGGAACGCAGAAATTAGCAAATGCATATTATGATACAAAGGATCTGATATTAAAAAATCTTAATATGGGTGTCAGAGTCAGATCTGTTGATGACAAGTTCCATGAGCAGACGGCTAAATGCAGTGGTATTGTAATAGGCGGTTTGCACAAGCGTGTAGAATATAATGTACCTGTTGAAACTCCTGTTCCGGATCTAAAAAAGTTCCCTACAGTCATGTGGAAGGATCAGGATGTTGAGTTGCTTCAGCATAATATTGAAAAGAAATTTGAAACCAATTTTAAACGTAAGCTGTGGCACATAAAACAGAATGGTCAATTAATTGCTGAAATTTGTTTCGATCAGGGAGTTGTAGAAACAAAAGATCAGAAAGAAGCCATAAATGAAATAGAAATAGAAGTTAAGAAAGGCAATGTCGATAATATTATTGATATTGCAAAGAAAATAATTGACTATGATCAAATCAAAATGCACCTTGATTCACGTTCAAAGGCGTACCGTGGCTACGAATTAGCAGGATTAAGTTCTTTGCCCAAGGCTAAATCATTTATAATCGATGAATCCGGAGATCGCGAAAAAGCACTTCATAGTTATTTGTCACAATTTACTGAACATGAACAGATCATGCTTTCCAATTATGATGTTAGAGCATTGTCAGTTATGACTTTATCTGCATATGAACTAAAGAAGTTAACCGGCGATACTTATTATGGGAAAATTTCGGAAATTCTTTCAGAATTGGAAAAGACGGCTTCTATGAATGTGGAAAAGAAAAAGATCTTTTTAGATTTGATAAGTTCCAGAGAGTATTTGAATTTTCTTTTGGAAATTTATCGCATCCTTTTCAAATAATTTTATTTATTCATTTACAGACAATGCCACTTCAAAATGAGGTGGTATTGAGCATATCCCGGTTAAAGTCATGAATCAGTTAACTCCTCAATTAGAATCTGTTGCACAAGAAAAGTTGAATCTGTTCAGTGAAAAATGCAATTCGCTTGGATTGAATAATTTATTGTCAGATAAACATGAAATAGGCTATGTTTTTGCATTATCTAATTTTATTTCATCACATCTGATTAAAGATCCTTGTATCCTGCAGGAAATTATAAGCAGAAATCTTATAGAATGTAATCTGAACGATTGTTTTAGCAGTGATTTGGATAATATTTTTTCCTGTATATCCAATGAGGAGCAGTTACTGTCAGGTTTGCGTAAATATCGTAATTTAATGATGATTTGTATTGCATGGCAGGAGCTTACGCGAAGAATAACTATAAAGGAAAGTGTAAATTCATTATCAATGCTGGCTGACACCATTATTTTACATACGCGAGACTGGTTGTATGAAAAACTGATTCAAAGATATGGAACTCCCGTAGGCGGGATCTCCCGGAAGCAGCAGCAGCTTATAATTATTGCAATGGGAAAGTTAGGAGGTTATGAATTAAACTTTTCTTCAGATATAGATTTGATCTTTTGTTATCCTGAAAATGGTGATACTGAAGGTGGTAAAAAGTCGGTAGAAAATCAGATTTTTTTTACAAAACTGGCGCAACAACTGATCAATGCTTTGCATCAGACAACCATTGATGGTCAGGTTTATCGCATAGATATGCGTCTTCGGCCTTTTGGAGAAGACGGAACCCTGGTTGTTAATTTTGCATCCATGGAAGATTATTATCAGAAACATGGAAGAAGCTGGGAACGATATGCAATGGTAAAAGCACGGGTTCTTGGTGAACAGAGCGAAGAAGTCTGCGAATTGTATTCTATGCTGCGTCCTTTTGTTTATCGGAGATATTTTGATTTCGGTGCAATTGATTCATTGAGAAAAATGAAATCAATGATTGAAACGGAAGTCAGAAGACGTGGGCTGATTAATAATATCAAATTAGGAATGGGCGGAATACGGGAAGTTGAGTTTGTGACACAGGTATTCCAGCTGATCAGAGGCGGCAGAGAGCCTGAATTACAGATTCGTAATTTGCCGAAAGCCTTGGAACAATTAGAAAAAGAGCAGATTATAAGTAAAGAAAGTAAAAATTTATTACTGGAAGGTTATCTGTTTTTACGAAGTGTTGAAAATATTCTCCAGGAAATAAATGATCAGCAGACCCAGACATTGCCGACTTCATTGGTAGATCAGGAACGCTTAATTACGGCATTGGGTTTCAATGATTGGGATTCTTTTCTGGAAAAACTGCACATTCATTTAAGACAAATTCATGATGAATTTAAAGTGGTTGTGCAGGATCAGAATGGGGATGAAAAACTGGTAGATCAGTCATGGAATTATATCTGGAATTCTAATTTATCAGTTGAGGAAATAGAAAATGTAATCCATGAAACAACTAAAATTAAATATGAAAATTTATCAAATCAAATATTTAATTTTAAGCGTGACTGTATAAAGAAAATAATCGGACCGCAAGGCAGAGAAACCATCAATCTTCTGATGCCGAGAGTTTTGGAATCTGTCATGAGTTATGATGATCCGGAAACTCTTTTTGAACGCGTGGCTCAGTTGATTAAAACAGTCAGCACGCGTACCACGTATATGCAGTTGCTTTATGAAAACAGAAATGTATTGGATCAGGTCCTTCATTTATGTAATGCAAGTGAAAAAATAGCAGATCAGTTTTGCTTATATCCAATACTGCTTGATGAATTGATTTTCCCGGATAATCTTTATCATATAACAAACGATCCACATCAGTTAAGATCTGAATTGCAGCAATATTTACTTAGAATACCCAATGATGATCTTGAACAGCAGATGGAAATTCTAAGACAGTTTAAGCAGATTCAATTGCTTAAAATTTCAGCCGCAGATATAGTAGGGCAGTTGACGCTGATGAAAGTAAGCGATTTCTTGACTGAACTTGCTGAGGCAATAATTTCTGAAGTTACGAATATTGCGTGGAAGGAAATTATAGGAAAATATGGAGTCCCTCCGTACGTGGAAAAAAATGGGGGTTATGGGCTGGTAATTGTTGCTTATGGAAAATTAGGCGGCATAGAATTGGCGTATGGTTCTGATTTGGATTTGGTTTTTCTGCACTGCAATTGTGAATTAGATGCAGTGACAGTAAACGGCCAACGTGCAATTTCTGTGAGACAGTTTTATATCAGACTTATTCAGAGAATAATACATTTGTTTAATATCAGAACGTCCTCGGGTATATTATATGATATCGATATCAGACTGCGACCTGATGGTGATAGCGGTTTACTGGTTTCTTCATTAAATTCATTTGAAACTTATCAAAAGAATGATGCATGGACCTGGGAGCATCAGGCTTTAGTCAGAGCTCGTCCTATATTTGGTGATTCTGCTCTAATTGAAGAATTCTGTCGAATCAGGAAGGAGGTTCTGCAAAAGGAAAGAGAACCGGATAAATTAAAGCAGGATGTTATTGAAATGAGACAGAAAATGCGGGAGCATTTGGCAAAGGTTAGTGACAATGTGTTTGATTTAAAGCAAGGTAACGGCGGTATGGTGGATATTGAATTTATTGCTCAATATCTGGTACTTGCGCATGCAAACAGGTTTCCTGAAATTTTAACCAAATGGTCTGATAATGTTAGAATTATTGAATCTTGTGTTGAGTGCCAGTTAATGTCTCCGGAAGATGCGTCAAGGTTAAAGCAGGCATATTTGAATATTAGAAACAAGGCTCACCATTGCAGTTTAAGAGGTCAGGAACGAATTGTTTCCAGTCGGGATCTGGAAGAAGAAAGAAATTTTGTTATAGATTTCTGGAATAAGATTATGAACAGATAAGATGATTTAATGGTGGCATCTTATCCCCAGAAAATCATTCTTTGTCGCGTTTCTGCGGCTGCAATTTTACCTTGGATATTGATACACCGTCGGTTTCTATTATTGTTGCCATTAATGGACCTAAATTAACGGTAATATTCTTTTTGGGGTTGTCCCCTAATGTTTCAAGTATCATACCGTTAAGAGTTACCGGACCGGTTGTATCCAATTCTGTATTTAACTCTTTATTGAGATCTCTGACTGTGGTCTGACCATCGACAATGAAAGAACCGTCTTTTTGTTTAATGATTTCTTCTTCTAAATCAACTTCTATTGAGGTTGTAAAATCTCCTACTATTTCTTCTAGAATGTCATCAATTGTAACAAGACCTTGAATATCGCCGTATTCATCTATAACTAAACCGCAACGTTTTTTGTTTCTTCTGAATTTCTGTAATTGAACCAGCAAATTGGTGTTTTCCGGAATAAAATAGGCTTCTTCAATTGTTCTTAGAAGATTTTCTTTAGAAAAATCATCCTTTGTCAACAGACGCAGTGCATCTCGAGTATGAATGAATCCGATTACATCATCCAATGTATTTCTGTAGAATAGTATTCTTGTATGTGGTGTATTTGTTATCTGTTTTTGTATGTCTTTCCAATCATCATTTATATTAATTGCAAATAAGTCATTTCTCGGAACCATAATTTCGTCTACAGAGATTTTTTCCAAATCCAAAACGCCAATCAGGATATCTTTATGTGATTTAGATATGAATGTATTGTTTTCTGTGTTTAAAACAGATTTTAATTCATCTGTTGTCAACGATTCTTCTGTCTTTTTCTTTTTGATTCCGAATATTGAAATAATCAGTTTGGTTATGAGATTCATGACATAAATGACAGGTTGACCTATGGTCATTAAGAGGTTAATTGTAAATGATGCCTTGTTTGCGACAAGTTCCGGTTTTAATGCGGCAATGGTTTTTGGGGTGATTTCACAAAAAATCAAAACAACAAATGTTAAGCCGAAAGTTGCTATTGCTACGGCATAATCACCAAAGTATTTTAATGATAGTATGGTGGCAATTGAAGATGCACTGATGTTTACTAAATTGTTACCTATTAAAACTAAAGCTAAAAACTTTTCAGGGCTTTTTGTCATGTTTAGAATATTTTGGGCCTTTTTATCACCTTTTTGTGCTCTATGTCTTAATCTGTATCGATTAATGGACATCACTGCAGTTTCAGTACCTGAAAAGAAAGCTGATAAAATTAAAAGAATGAGTAATAAAATCAAATATAATAGATTGTCTGGCATAATATTAAATTACTTTAACTTGGTTACATCCAAATTTAAAAAAAAGACTAATTCGATTATAATATCAAAGAATGGAGTATAACAATGAATAAATTTGGAAAAATATTGATTTATTTTATCACTAGCATATTTTTTGCTTCTGTTATTTATATTGTTTCTATTGATAAAATTTTACCAAATATTGAGTATATAAATAAAATTTCATTTCAGTTAGCATATCTTAATTATGATGACTTTCTAATTGTAGCATTTAAAGAGGAGCAGGGAAGTGATGATCATTCATTGAATAAATACAATATAACTAAGAATAATATTTTAAATGACGTTTCTATAGATTTACCTTATAAGTATAGTTCTTCAGTCTATTTTTTATTTGGAGAAGATAATCCTATCGATTTTGCTCTTGCCAATTTCGCGATAAATGGAAAAACTATAGAAAACAGTAAAATTGCAGATGGATTGCAAAAGATTGGTTATAAAGTCATTATCCGTAATTCTGTTATTTATGCTAAGCATACAAGGAATGTAAATATTGGAGCATTTGATGTTAAAAATTTATCTGATGCTCTGTTATATGTTGGAGAAGAAGAGCTATCAAAATATAGCGAACAAGACAATCATCTTCGTTTCTTTTATTTTTTATGTTTGACAATAATCTTATTATTCTTGCTAAAAGCAATTTTTAAACACTACAATTTTAATTATAAAATTGAATTATTATATTCACTTATTTTGTATGTTTTTTTGTTTATTGTGGCTTTTGGATTAATTCAAAAAGAATTTTTTTTAGACCAATATGAAGATATCTTTTATTTGATTAAAAATTTAGCTGTATTAATATTTATTCCAATATTTGTTTTTTTTGTTTCATATAAGTTAAAAATTAATAAGGTTTTTATGGCAACTTTAGTAATTGCTTTTCTTATTTTTGTTGGAATTGATCATTTTGTACAGAATACTTTTGGAACTAGATTTTTGTACAGTTACGTTGGAAAGTTTGGGGGTAATATTGGTGATGGAATCCCGTTTTTGGTGGATTATATTTTCAGTATCCCAGGACTCTGTTATATTCTTTCGATATTAACAGTAATAGCAATATATACTTTTGATCTTTCCAAAATTCAAATATTAAGTATATTAAGTAATAGATTAGTACTTACTTTACTATGTGTAGCGTTTTCGGGTACATTTGCAGTCGCATTTATTGGTAATGATGAAAGTAAACATAGGTATTTAAATCTGTTTCAAATCAACATTAACGGCTTGTTCAGTGAAGGAGATTACCAAAGAGAATACATTAATTACATCCCGTATACAATTGAACAGTTGGAATATAAAAAAGAAAAAGGTCTTAATCAAAGAAAAAACGTTATTTTGGTGTTAGTGGAGTCATTGGGATGCAATGTGACAGATCTTTGTGGAAAAGATAATAATTTTTCTCCCTATACTAAGGAATTAGCTTTAAATAATATTTGGTTTTCGAATTATTATTCAAATGCATATCACACTAATGGTGCTATATTTGCGATAACAACCGGCTATACTTTAGTAGGCAACAAAGATTGGGATAAAACACCTATTAACCCTGAATTATATCAATATGACGTTATTAATAATTTTAAAAATAATGGATATAAAACAGCTTATTTTTCACCTGCACCACTCATATTGGGTAAGGATAAACAACTAAATATCAGTAATTATGATTATCTGAGTTTTAATTCTGATAAATTTTATGAAAAAAGCAAAAAAGAAGGTGTATTTAATTCTGCAACTGATGAAGAACTGTTTGCAAAAATTGTCGAAGATGTAAAATCGTCAGATTTACCTGTTTTTTTTATGACCACAACAATTAGTACGCATACTCCGTATATAGTTCCTTGGGGTTCTCATAAAAAAGAAGTGGCTTACGCGTACTCCGACATGGCAATAAAAAAATTTATTCAAAATCTGAAGAAAATTAACTATTTTGATAATGGTATAGTTGTTATAACTTCAGATCATGTTGGATGGGGTAGTAATAATGAAATTAATTTGTCCAACACATCTTCAAAATCAGACTTTTATAGAATTCCGCTTATTATAATAAATGGAAAAGATCATGGGATCGAAGTTAGTGATGTAAGTTTTTCTCATACTTCTTTGGGAGTCTTGCTAGAATATCTAATGCTGCCTAATTATTATCAGAATAAATATCAAATCAATCCTTTGTTAGATCATCACAAGGATGAATATATAATTCACTATGACAATGCAAATATGAATGTTGTAGATGTAAAACTTGGAGACAAAGAGGATGTGGTTTTATTAGATGGTGATTACACAAGGTTTTTAAGTTCAAAATTCTCAGCAGAAGATCAAAATTTAATTTTAGGTTATTTGTCTTGGGTGAGAAGGTAATTTTTATTTGCAGAAAATTATGAGACGTTTTTCTAATATATTCGGAGTTTTTGCAATCTCTCTATTAGTGGCATCTATTGTGTATTATTTATCAATAGATAAATTGGTACCGAAAGTTTCTTACAAAAATTTTATTCAATTTGATTTGGCGTATTTGAATTATGATGATGTATTAGCATATCATCAGTTGCCGTATGTAAGTGAATATGCACAGATTACGAAATTGGATATATCAAAATCAGATGAATTAAGAACCATTAATATTGAAATTCCTTTTCAATATGAGCCTTTTTTTAAGTTGAGTTTTGGAGAAAGCTCCCAAGTTGATTTCAAATTGGCTAATTTAAAAATTAATAATGAATTTGTTCCAATAGAAAAAATATCGGATGCTCTAACAGAATTAGGATATAAGGTTGATAATAAAAACGGAATTTTGTATGTAAATTATGCACCTACATATGCTTTCTTTGATTTATACAAACTAGCAAAAGAAAAATTTGTTTTTATGAGTCAGGAAGAAGTTGCAAAACTCATTAATGATGATGACAATTTGCGAAGATGTGTATTTATATTTATTGTTGTTATCACTTTATTAGTGATTAGATTATTGAATTTTGCAAAGATAATTTATCAATCAAATACATTTACTTATAATTTATATTTGTTTTTATACATTTTGTTATTGCTGTTTTCAATTTTATTGGTCTATTACAACGAACTGCGCAATTGTAAAGGCAATGTCCTTTTTTTGTTAAAAAATTATGTGCCTATTATTCTGTTTCCATTAACCTTATGTTTGTTTTTTTATAACTTTAACAAAATTGTCAGAATTTTTGTTTTTGCTTTTTCTTTGTTTTTTATATTTATCATTGGCGTTGATCATTTTATACAGAGTTTATTGGATACTCGATTTCTTTTTGACTCTGTTGGTGCTTTCACGGGAAATTTATTAGGTGCTATTAAGGAAGGAATTCCTTTTATTATTAAGTATATTGAGAGTTATTGCGGGTTTTATTTTATATTATCAATAATATTTTTTACCCTTTTCTATTGGACTGAATTCAAGTTGGAATTTGTTCACATTGTTAAGATTTTTTCTTTTTTATGCTTAATACTAAGTGTTTGTTTAATGTTTGTTGGCAATACCGGTGATAAGTTTGTTTTTTTTAACACATTTCAAGTGAATTCTTATGGCTTATATACCAGTGGTGACAATAAGAGAGAGTACAATAGCTATAAGGTATATGATATGCCTGATTTGGAGTATATGAGTTATAAAGGATTAAATCTAAGAAAAAATATTATCGTTTTATTAGTAGAATCTCTTTCTTGTGAAAATACTTTTTTATGTGGTAATAAAAAGAATTCAATGCTTGGTTTAAATCATTTGGCAAATAAAAATGTATTTTTTTCATCGTATTATTCTAATAATGTGAATACAAATGGAGCTCTTTTCACAATAACTACAGGATTCCCTCTTATTGTTGGACCGAATATACAAAATACGTTTACAAATAGATTGTTTTATCAAAAAGATTTAATTAATAAATTTCATGAAAATGGTTATCTGACTTTTTATTACTCACCTGCAAGTGTTGTGCTGGAAAAAGAACAGTTACTAATAAGTAAATATGATTATATAAACGATGCAAATGATGAATATTACAAAAACATTGTTAAACCTGGTGTTTTTAATTCTGTGAGTGATGGTGATATGTTTGATAAGATCGTGTATGATCTTAAAAATAAAAAAGAGAGACCTGTTTTTATAATGCTAACAACACTGAGTACTCACACGCCCTATATGACTCCTTGGGGTAATAATAATAGTGAAAGAGCTTTTGAATATTCTGATTTCACTATAAATAAATTTATTAATGATTTGAACGATATTCATTATTTTGACGATGGAATTGTCTTAATTACTGGAGATCACAGAGAATGGGGAAATAAGGATGCTGACATATCAAAACAAGTTAAATCAAGAATATCCAGAGAACATTTGCCGTTAATTATGATAGATGGTCAAAATCATAATGTAGTATGGAACAGAGTTTCTTTTTCGCATTCTTCATTAGGAGTCATGTTGGAGTACTTGATGCTGCCCAGCTATGAAAAAAACAAGTTTCAAGTTAATCCTTTAATTGAAAGTAAAAATGAAACTATACTTTACCATAATTTAAATAATGCAAATCGAGTGATTGTTAAATTTGGTGAAAAAGAGGATGAAATTTTACTGGATGGGGATCAAACGAGGTTTATTGGTGAACAATTTTCTGATATGGAGCAGCAATCAATTTTAGGATATATCTCATGGCTTAAGCGGTAACAAATACAAAATGTAGGATGTATACAAAACATAAAAAAAATTTTGATATTTAAAATAATTCATTTAAAATTGATATAAATTTTAACCATAAATAGGTGCGTATAAATGTTTGACAGTTTAACTGAGCGATTAACGAAAACAATCAGAACAATTACCGGAAAGGCCAAACTATCTGAGGAGAATATTAAGGATGCCCTCAGAGAAGTGAGAATGGCTCTTTTGGAAGCTGATGTGGCCTTGCCTGTTGTTAAAGAATTCATTAGTAAAGTGAAAGAAAGAGCTATTGGTGCTGAGGTAGGACAGGCTCTTGACCCAACTCAGCAGTTCTTACTGATAGTAAGGGAAGAATTGATTCGCATTATGGGAAATGAATGCGAATCTTTGAATTTAAGAATGCAACCTCCTGCGATTGTACTGATGGCAGGCTTGCAAGGTGCCGGTAAAACAACAACAGTTGCAAAATTGGCAAAATTTTTAAAAGATAAAGAAAACAAGAAGGTTATGGTTGTAAGCTGTGACGTGTATCGTCCTGCTGCTATAAAGCAATTGGAAACTTTGGCGAAAGAAATTGATGTTGAATTTTATCCGAGCACAACAGATCAAAAACCTGTCTTGATTGCGAATAATGCCATAGAGGCTGCAAAAAAAGGATTTTTTGACGTACTCCTTATTGATACCGCGGGTCGTCTTCATATTGATGACGAAATGATGGAGGAAATTAAAGAATTGCATCAGGCAGTTAATCCTATAGAAACATTGTTTGTTGTTGACTCAATGACAGGCCAGGATGCTGCCAATACAGCTAAAGCATTTAATGAAGCTTTGGATTTAACAGGTGTAATTTTAACCAAAACGGATGGTGATGCTAGAGGCGGTGCTGCTTTATCTGTTAGACAAATAACAGGAAAACCGATTAAATTTATTGGTATTGGCGAAAAAATTGATGGATTATCTCCATTTTATCCTGATCGTATTGCCGGCAGAATTTTGGGAATGGGCGATGTATTTGGCTTGATTGACGATCTTCAGGCAAATGTTGATCGAGAAAATACTGAGAAACTTGCAGCAAAATTAAAGAAAGGAAAGAGTTTTAATTTTGTCGATTATTTGAATATTTTGAAGCAGATGAAAAGCATGGGCGGTGTAGCTTCAATAATGGACAAACTGCCGGGTTTGAGTCAAATACCAGATGAAGTAAAAGATAAGGTAAACGATGATAAGTTTAAGCATATTGAAGCCATTATATTATCTATGACTCCTAAAGAACGAGAAAATCCGGATTTAATAAAAGGTTCAAGAAAAAGAAGAATTGCACTGGGATGCGGTTTGGATTTGCATGAGATAAATGTAATGCTTAAGGAATTTTCTCAGCAGCAGAAGGTAATGAAAATGTTATCTTCTCAGGGTGGTATGAAGAAAATTATGGGTTTAGTAGGTAAACTGAGCAAAATTCCAGGATTCGGAAGATTTTAATAGAATTTTTTATACGTAGATTTTATTGAAGCTGTATCCCCTATATATATTTCATGTTTATCTCGCAGTTACTGGTTAGAGCAGGTTGCGGACGGTTCACATTTAGTTTGCATTTAGGTCTTTAACTGTATATAATTGCAAGGTTTTATTTGTAATAATGTCTGATGTTGTTGCAGATAATGAGAGGAGTGGCTTTGCCACGTGTTATTAATTTCCTTTGAATTAAATAGGTAAATTATGGTAGTTATTCGTTTAGCTCGTGCTGGTGCCAAGAAACGTCCATTTTATCAGATTGTTGTTGCTGATTCTCGTCGCGAACACAATGGTAAATTTATTGAACGTGTTGGCTTTTTTAATCCGATTGCCCGTGGTCAGGAAGAAAAACTTCGTATAGATTCAGATCGTGTCGAATATTGGATTGGTAAGGGTGCTCAGCCTTCTGATCGCGTTAAGTATTTAATTAAATCTGCTAAAAGCAATTAATTAAAACAGGGTGACGAATTTATGGAAAATCCAGTTGAAATAGGTAAATTTGGTGCCGTTTTCGGTACTAACGGTTGGATTAAAGTTCATTCGTTCACTGAATGCTTAGAAAGTGTTTTTGAGTATCAGCCCTGGTTTATCAAAGAACAGGGTGAGTGGTGTGAAGTTAAGTTAGAAGAATGGAAACGCCACGGAAACGGGTTCATCGTTAAGCTGGCAGGAATTGATCAGCGAGAGGTGGCTCAACAGAAGACTAATTATAGTATTTATGTTGATGAGTCTGTTTTGCCTGAATTGCCGGAAGGTGAATATTATATAAATGACCTTATTGGAGCTACTGTTTATAATGAACAGAATTATAATTTAGGTACTGTAGCAGATTTTTTTGAAACTGGTGCTAATGAAGTTTTAGTCTTAAAAGCAGAAAAAGACGACGAATATGGTAAAAAAGAACGTCTGATTCCTTTAGTTTTTGGTGAAATCATAAAGGATTTTGATAAAGAAAAAAAGACCATGGTCGTTGTTTGGGACCCGGATTTTTAATTTGTTTGGTATGCACAAATGGTTATAGGAGCAATAACTCTTTTTCCAGAAATGTTTACTGCTATAACAAATTATGGGGTAACAGGTAGAGCCTGTAAGAATGGATTGCTGAATATTAAATGTTTTAATCCTCGTGATTATGCATCTGATAATTATCAATCTGTGGATGATCGACCTTTCGGGGGTGGACCTGGGATGTTGATGTTATATGAAACCTTGGAAAAAGCTGTACTGGAAGCAAAAGCCGAGCTGGGACAGGAAACAAGGGTTATATATATGTCGCCTCAGGGTAGGAAACTTTCGCAAAGTGTGGTTCGGGATTTGTCCCGTGCTGACTCGTTTATTGTTGTATCGGGTCGTTATGAAGGGATTGATGAGAGATTTATCTCAAAGTATATTGACGAAGAAATTTCTTTGGGGGATTATGTTTTAAGCGGCGGTGAATTGCCTTCTATGGTATTGATTGATGCGGTGTCGCGTCTCATACCTGGAGTTTTAGGCGATTATTCCAGTGCTGAACAAGATTCCTTTTATGATGAAATTTTAGATTATCCTCAATATACCAGGCCTGAAAGTATTGAAGGAATGGATGTTCCTGAAGTATTGCTGTCGGGGAATCATGAATCGATAAGAAGGTGGCGGTTATCTCAATCTTTGGGTAAAACTTTTACTAAAAGACCGGATTTGTTAAAAACCCTAGCTCTGACTGATGAGCAGGAAGAGTTTCTTGCGAAATATATCCAGTCTAACGACTGTCAAAAGTAAGAGTTTTCAGTTTATTCTAGGTAAGGGAAATAAAATGAATATTATTGAACAATTAGAAAAAGAACAATTACGTACAGATCTTCCAAGCTTTGCTCCTGGTGATACTGTTAAGGTACAGATCAAAGTTAAAGAAGGTGACAAGGAACGTTTGCAAGCCTTTGAAGGTGTTGTTATTGCAAAACGCAATCGTGGTATAAATTCTGCTTTCACAGTTAGAAAAATTTCAAATGGTGAAGGTGTAGAGAGAGTATTCCAGACTCACAGTCCTATCATTGCTTCTATTCAGGTATTAAGACGCGGTGATGTTCGTAGAGCTAAGTTATACTATTTACGTCAAAGATCAGGTAAGTCTGCAAGAATTAAAGAAAAACTTAATTAATTCTTATAGCAATTTTATCTTTTTCTAGGAGGAGCCAAATCGGCTCCTTTTATTTTATATGTTTGCAAATAAAAAAAGGTCGAAACTAAATGCTTCGACCTCATAAAATCAATATCACTTGATGTAATTATTTAGTAGCTGTCTTCTTTATATTTTTTGTTAAATCTACAACAGAATTTTCGCCGCCAAATGGATTAGGAGCATAGTAGTCTGCATCCCAGTCGTTATCATAAACCTCTACACCGTCTTTCAGAACCAAACGGAATCTGTACTGGAATTCTTTCTGTTCGGAATCTTCATCGAATTCAACATCTACTTTGAAATCGCCTTTCTTCTGCTTTGTTAATTCAATTGGATCCCAGCCATTGTGCTCACATAATAAGAAAATATTTTCTGCATCCTGAGCTGCTTTCTTTTCTACTCTAAAAGTTACCTTAATTTTTTTAGATGTCTTATTATATTTCTTTTCTACTGACATTTTATCTCCCCAAGGTGTGAATAAAAAATAATCTTTTTTAATTCTACACTTTTTTTTATAAAAATCAAAAAAAAATTTAAGTTAATCAAATATTTTTTAAATTTTTTTATAAAAATTTATTTTTAAGAATTTTTTGAGTAAATGATGGACGTAAATAAAAACCTCTTGGTCTTGTCTGTATTAATTGTCCGTTTCTTCCTATTGCGTCAGTTAAAATCCTTCCATTAGCCGCTTTCGGTCTGATTTGCAGCGCTGTTCCGTCTTTTGCTGTAATATTTTCTATTTGACCTGTGCTGATTTTTTCCATATGTTCTTCCCAATCCTGTTTTAAAATTTGTAATTCTTCCTGATTAGGAGACCATAAAAATGGTGTAAAAAAATTTTTTTCAGCTATTGCAAGATTTTTATTGCCATCAAAAGGAAACCATAATATTTTTTTTATTTTGTTGAAAAAATTTGATTCATAAAAAGATACGTTGCTATTGCCTAACAGTGGGACAACACATATGTATGTGCTTTCATATGGAACCAAATCGTTGGAAATCGGGATGCTTTTTAATTCTATTTTAAGATCTGTAAAATCCTGGATCGGATTATTACTGCCGTCAGCTCCGAGAACGGCTTCCAGAAACACGCCTAGCCACCCTTTTGAGTGCAGGGTGTCTGTAGGGATTTTTAAATTGTATGTTGAAGCAATGTCCTTTACTTTTTTGCCTGCCAGATTGTAGGCACGGGACATAAGTTCATCAACTGATTTGGGATTAGGTACTAATGTCATATACTGTTTTGCCATAACCTTTTTTAGTTTAGTTTTAACTTATGGTAATAGCAATATTTGTTTTGTGTTTAATGTTATAATTGTGAACTTGTGCTTAACCTTATAAATAGTTTTGATGTAGTATAATAGATTGTTTTATTTTATTTTGGAATGTAAATTGATTGATCAGGAAGGTTATCGACTTAATGTTGGAATAATCATATATAACTCAGCCGGTCAGGTTTTATGGGCTAGAAGGGTTGGTCAGAATACCTGGCAGTTTCCTCAGGGAGGCCTTGATAACGGTGAAAGTGCTGAACAGGCTATGTATCGTGAGTTGTATGAGGAACTGGGTTTAAAGTCCAATGATGTTAAGTTGATTGCACAGTCTAAATTCTGGCTTAAATATAAGTTGCCGCGACGTTTAATAAGAAAAGACGTTTTACCGCTTTGCATCGGCCAAAAGCAAAAATGGTTTTTATTAAAAATAATAGATAATAAAGAAAAGAATATTTCTTTTGATAAATATCAGCATGCTGAATTTGATGGATGGAGATGGGTTAGTTTCTGGTATCCGATTCGTCAGGTTGTTTCTTGTAAGAA
>Ga0256407_10002929_pt1 | contig 31372 bp, 63 predicted proteins | sample RumenRJG_04DNA_FD_193489 | JGI IMG/M metagenome (GOLD analysis project Ga0256407, IMG submission 193489) | Bovine rumen microbial communities from Lethbridge, Alberta, Canada - RJG_04 | ecosystem: Host-associated > Mammals > Digestive system > Stomach > Rumen | place: Canada: Alberta...
TTTTTTTAATACTGCCGACAACGACACGATTTTAAAACTTGACATTTGATTTTTAATTTGTTAGCCCTTTAAATGAAGAAAAGCACAGATTTTAATATTGAAATGTTATCAAAAAGTGCTTTTCTAATATGAAATGTAAGTTGAATTGTTAAAATCATAACTTAATTGAACTAACAACACAGTTACAAAACTGATATTGCGGTAAAAATACTCTTAATTTTTGAACTAAAGAACTGTCGGCACTCCAATTACCGTTAGAATATTTACCTACAAGTATGCAACCTTCTGTATCACGAACACTTGAACCTGTATGTATTCTTATTCCTTGAAAAAACGGAACATTAAACAATTCGGGATAAGTATTATTGAATTTTGTTGAGTAAGTTAGTTTGCAAGTATAGTTACCGTTTGGTATTGCGGTTGCTCCATACACTTTTAAATTCGTTAAATCTTGTCCCCTGTATGTATCTTCTAATGTATCACAAAAATATTCGTTATTCAAATACATTTTACCAACAGTTTTATCGTCTGTAAATATATATCTATTTACTTTTATAGTTAATTTATTTTCCATATAATAATAAGCTCCTATAATTGTTCCTAAAACTAATGAAGGTAAAAAATATTTATTCATAATACGACCTTTTTTATTTTAAAAATTCTTTATAAAGTATAAGTCCTACGATTATACAACCACCTATAACAAGATATTTACCGATTTTTTCTATCTTGTCAATACTTTGTGTTGTCCCTTCTGCTACACCTGTAGAAACGGCTTGTAACTCTGTTGTAGATTTTCCGCCGAATACTCTTTTAATATTATCTATTGCCGTTTCCCAAACACCATTTACATTTTGATTTTGCATATTTAACTCCTTATAGATTATCTACTATAGAGTATTTAATATGTAAAATATCTCTATTGATAAAATCTATGTATTCAAATAAATGTTTTATAAATTCTTTAGTATCTTTTAAGTTTCCTATATTTTTACAAGAACGACTTGAAGAATAATTTTTTGTTAAAGCAATATCTAAAACATTTTGATATAAAAATGGGGTATTATCGTCCCAAAATTTTGTTGCTATAGTATATCCAAAATTACTTGAATTTAGATAAATATGATGAACACAATATTTATGAAAATAAATATTTATATTTAAAGAATATCCATTATTTAATTTATGTTTTGATATAAGTATTTTATAATCTGAAAATATATCGTATAATATTTTATTATCTTTTACTTTTTTAAAATTAAAATTTTTATAAGCATTATCAATACATTGTATGATTTTATACATATATTTTTGATATGTTGTAAAATTAGACATTTAAGTAACTCCTATTTCCAAAATATTAAACTTTTAAGACCTGTTTTAACACTATCCCATAAACCGATTTTAATTTTACCGTCTTTATCATACATTATTTTATTGCCGTCTTCATCATAGAATACATTGTCGTTACCTTCAACACCTTGAGTCAACCAATAATTATCGGGAGCTTTTAAGTTAGTATCAATAATAGACTTTGCTTTTGTTGTTAGTTTACCGTCATAATTTACAATATCGTCTTTTTGCAGATTCTTAAAAATTTTAGCTTTTCCCATATACATAAGTCCGACACCTATTGACAAACCTAAAGCCGAATACAACAAATCTTTTTTCTTCATATTTTACTCCTTATATTTTAATCTTGATTACCTAAATCAAAAGCCGTTTCTTCAAGTGCAAACCACGATAAAGCATTAGTTATAGTTGTATAATATTCGTTATCTTTATTATCCGCATAAATAACTTCGCAAATATCGTCTATAGTTATATGTTGACCGTGACCTTTAAAACATTGAAAATTTAGAATCATATTTAAGTAACTGTCTTCTCCTAAACCTTCGGCTACTTCTTTAGCAAGTTGTATAATTTCTTTTTTATGTTTTTTATAAAAGTCTCTTGTTTCGTCATAATAAATAAAACCTGTATATCCGTCACTTGCGGTTATACCGTGTCTAAATATTTCCATATATTCGTCTTTATCTTCTTTAATATCATAACCTAACTGTTCTATTACGGCTTTTTGTAAATTTGTAAGTTTCATAAATTACTCCTTTAATTTATTATAAACATACTTCTTAATCTTTTTTTAATATCCTTTTTAACATTTTCGTAAGTTTCATTATAATAGTGAACGACATAAACTTTAGTAAGTCCCATATCAACTATAGCTTTATATTGCATATCCGAACCTGTTATTGTTATCTCACAATTTTTGTAGGTCATTATTTTCTTTTTCCTATTATACCACTATATATTCTTACACCACTACCAAAAGGGTTTCCCCATAATTTTAAATATTCGTTCCAAGATTTTTTATTCCAAAACTTTTTAGATTCTTCTATTTGTTTTTTAGTATATCCAAGTTTTAATAATTCTTTTTCATTAAATTTAAAAACCATTACTAAAGTTAGAATACTTGCTTCTGTTCCTTTTCTCTCGTCAAAAGCTCTTAATAATGTTAAAAGCAATTTATCATATTTATTCATAATTATCTCCCCCAAACCTTTTTAGCACTTCTCTCTCCGAAAAAGTAACCTAAAATAATAAAAAAGGCGGTTGCTAATTCTTCCTGCATAAGAATAGTGCTATGTAGTTTCCATAAATTTATAATCGTTGTTACCATAATTGCAATACATATAAGACCAAAACCGATTCTAATAGAATCTAAAAGGATATTTATGACATAATTTTTATTTTTTGCAGATTCAAAACTTGCTTTAGCTATCTCTCGTTCTGTTATAGATAACTCTTTAGCTAATTCGTTATCACTAATCATTTTTTGTAACTGAATTTCGTGAGCAGACTTAACTTCAATTTCCTTTTGTTCATTTTTAAGTCCGATATATTTTGTTATTAAAGGTATTACTGTTCCCGATAAAAAACCTATTATTGTTGTAAGCATTTTAATTTCCTATTTATTATATCCATAAGCTCTAACTAATTTTTCAAAGAATTTACAAGTATCTGTATATTCTTTTGTATTTTTAGCAATTTCCTTTGCATAATAATAATCGTCCCATTGGTCTCCGTCAGGAACACCAAGAATTATCCACTCATAATAAAAATCTTCGTCTTCCATAGCAAATTCGTGCATTTTCTTTAAGTTACTTACTCTTTTCTTGTAACTATCTTTTGCACTCCATTTTATAGTCATTTTCTCCCCCTAATTTACACTTAAAACCTTATCTATATTATATATTTTTTCTTCAAGTATTACTATTCTTTTTTCGTGGTCGTGTAGTCTATCAAGTGCTATTTCAATTTTAGCAAGTCGTGATATTACAGTATCAATTCGTTCAAGTATTCTACCAAAAGTTAAAGAAGTTGTTATAATCGTGATTACCAAACTTATTATTAAAGAATAAATTGCTATTTTATGTTTCATTTTATCTTAATTCCTTTGCCAAATTTTCAATTTCCTGTGCTTTTGTTTTTGTATATTCACTTGCTCCGCTATTATCGGCAAGTATTATTTCCCTTTGCCAACGATTCATTTGATATTGTCGTTCTAAAGCAACAACTTTTTCTTTTGTTGTAGGTTCGGGCTTTTGCGGTGCATAACCTTTTAAATAATAACTACCGTCATAACATTGTTCAACTTCTTGTTTTGTCATACCGATAGATTCATAATATTTATCGTCATTACCTAAAGCAATATCACATTGCTTTGTTTGTTCATTTATTACTTTTGCATATACTAACATATAACACTCCTTATGCTCTTAACGGTGCAGAATTGTAAACTTGTATTCCGCTACCTGTTGCTTTATAATAAAGTCCTTTTTCAATTATTGCATATTGTAAAATGGCATTGCCGGGGTCACCGCTTGAAATTGTATGGTCTAAAACAGTAGTCCAATTATTGTTATCTGTTGATACTTGTAAAGACCAACTAAAATCGTCCGAAAAACTTGTCCTACCGATAATAATTAAAGTGTCTTCGTCTGCTTGATAAGAATTATTTTTTGTTTTACTTGATAAATGATTTAAAGCATAACTTGTTATACAAGTCTTTTTAGCAGGAGCAGAACTAATAGCATTAGCAACATAAGATTCAACTTGTTTTTTAAGCATAACCATTGAATAATCGTTTGTCGGTAAGTCTTCATAATCGTCTATAAAGTTATCTCCTACAAACATTAAAGAATAAGTATTTTTATCTCTTTGAATTGCAACTGTTTCATTAACAGTATCTAATAACCAATAATTAAGATAACCTAAATAATTAAATACAGTTTCTAAATTAGTATCGTTTGTTCCGCCGTCCGATATACATATTTTAAAATCGTTATATTTATTATAATTTATAGCAACAGTATTTCCATTTATTGTATAAGTATCGGTATATTGTTTTTTTATCATACCGCTAAACATAAAATCATAATCTTGCATAGCAACTATAAAACTATTATTATCGTTAAAAGCAAAATTTTCGTGGTAAGGAATATTATTTGCTAATAATGTAAAGTTTATTAAATCTGTTGTTGTATATAAATCGTTATTACCATTATGGCAAATATATTTATCTATTCCATTAAATTTTGTAAGTCTATAATAGTTAGTGCTATTCCAATCAACATCTTGCCAAGTTTCTCCATAATCGTAAGATATTTTTGCACTTGTATTACTTCTTTCTGTTCTAATAACATCTCCTATAATACCGTAAGAACCACCACAACGAGCTAAAATTTCTATATTTTGCCAATTTGTTGTTCTTGCAAGAGAACTATCGTCTGTTCTGTTAGCATAAATAAAAAAGTAGTAGTTTCTGTTTTTTGTTATGTTCGTTATATATGTTTGTGTATTTGTTATATGTTCTATATTTATTGTATTACCTACTTTAATTCTTGATAAATTAAAAATTCCGCTATCTCTTTTACCAACAGATATATAAAGATATTGTCCGTCGGTATCTTCAACAAGTGATAAAGCATAATTACCATCACCGTTTATTTGATAAAAATAATCATATAACAAATTTCCGTCAAAATCTATTAACTTTAAATGAACTCCCCACATATTATAAACATTATTGTATTCACTGCCCATTAAGGCAATATAATTATTTGTTATAACAAAATTAAATTCCCCATTTACGACAAATACCAATTCTTCATTACTTATTTGTTCCCATATAGGAGAAGATAAATTATTTTTATGAGTTTTATAAAGTTTCCAATTATTTTCTTGTCTTATACAATAAAAATAATCTCCGTGAAAACCACCACAATTATAACCGAAAGCACCACCGCTTAAATTTTGAAAACCGCTTGTTTCCATATCAACACTATCATATTTTTTCATTATATCATTATACAAAGTAGGAACAAGTGATTTTGCTAAATCTCGTCTTGTAGTGTGACACATAAAAGCAAAACCTTTATCGGCAACGGCTTGTGACATAAGTTTAATATCGTATAATGAAAAACCACCGCTACTTGCGGTTGTCATTTCCGAACCGTCTGCAAACCTTATCTTTTTAGTCCATACCAAATCTATTAAATGATTATATAAATAATTTAGAATTGCTTTTATTGACAAAAGTATTCTCATAGTTGTCCCCCTTTATTCAACATACATATAACAAACAGAAAAATTTACATTGTTTGGAGAATATAATTTATATGTAAAGCCCGACTGTGCTAACTGTTTGAAATCTATTGTTAATTTTTCCCCTGCAAGAATAGGAACACCTTGAGTTTGATAGTTTGAACTATCAATATTTCCGCCAAAATATAAAGCATTAGAATCGTCTAAATTCGTAATTACCATTGAACTATAACCTTTTGGTATGTGTCCGCTAATATTAGAAGGTGCAACCATATTTTGAACAGAATTATTTACATTTCCGCCAACATTATAAAATCGTGTTTGAACAGATGTTTCTTCTTGAATTTTTATTGGCAAAGGGTTAGAACTGTCAATATCTGCTATTTTGACGGCGGTTATCGGGTTATATTTTGAGTTGTAACCGATATATATTTTTACTTCGGGAAGAACACCGTAAGAACTAAAATCATAAGTTAAATATAAATCACTAAAAATACCTTCAAATTTAGAACCGTCCCTAAAAGCTAATTTTTCTTTAGTTAAAGCATTTATACTTAAATAAATTTTGTCTATAGAATTATTTATAGATACGATTATATAATTAGCTCTCGGAAATGTTTTGTTTATTTTGTAGTCGGTAAGTTTGGGAGTAACAATAGTAAATATAGAATAGTCTCCTATAGAGTTACCGATTCCGCTAAAATTTTTATTTATTGAAGAATACTCGTTTTTCAAGTATTTGTTAAAATCGTTTATAGCTTGTGTTAATTTTAATATCAATTCTTCCATATAATTTATCCTTAATTTATGATTTTAGGTTATGTAGGGATAGAGAAAAAGGCAGAATAAAAATCTATCCCTACAAATAACCAACTATCTATTGTTGATAGAAACACCTTTAAAATTCAATTTTACGGTATTTGCATTGTTTGACTTATTGTATATAATTATACTCAAATCACTGTTACCGCTCAATATTTTAGGAGTATCAAATCTATGAATACCTTTATATTGACTAACGGTAAAATCAACATCACTAAACACCTGTGAATTTATAGCTTGTTCCGATAGCTCCCTACCTGTAGCAGATTCTTTAAGCAAAATATCAAAATCTCCGTCCGCACAAAAATTTATTTGGTCAAAAATAAATAATTGAGAACCGCTAATAGAGATTTTAGCAACTTGACTTGTTCCTTGAGTATTTGCTTGAAATTCTACGGATATAGGATAAGCATAGGCATAAGCAATTTTGTCTTCGTGATTAGCTTTATATTCTGCTAATTTGTCCGACACAATTTGATTTATTAACATTTTTTCCATTTTACATATCCTTTTAAGTTTTATTTAAAAATAGGTAGGTAGTATTTAAACCACCTACCTATTCTTATGGGAGAAAAACTTTTTGTCTTTTACTTAACTGTCTTAAAATTTTTCGGAAAACAAGACACGATATTTATTAGCAATTTTTCAAGAACTTGTAACCTAACAATGATACTGTTATAGCAACAGAAACATCGGCAGGTATATAAACAGGTTCTATCATTTCAATTTTTGCATTGAAACTTGTTGATTCGGGCAAGAATATAGCAGGGTCAATAAATTTAGGTGTCTTTTTGTTGTAAATGTTTGTTATTCTTGTTCCGTCTAAAGCAACTGAAGAACCTGCGAAACCTAACGGCTCTGCATAATTCAAGTCTCTACCGTTTACATTAACGATAAGTTTTCCGCTCATTAAAATCTGCTTTGCAACTGCCATTGCTTGTTCTGAATAAGGGTCGTCTTGACCGTCTTGAATTTCACCTTGCTCGTTATATCTTCCACGAACTTGGTAAACTTCAATATCAACGGCTAATCTGTCAAATCTAAACGGCTCGTCTGCTTTACCGTCAAGAACAAGATTATTGATTCTTGGAGTATTGTTTGTTAATTGCAATGCTTGTAGTGTTCTTCCGTCTGCGGTTTTATTGAAAAACTGTGTCAACTGTGGCATTAAGAATTGACCAATTTTTCCATAAACTTTAAAGCCGTTATTACTGTCGTCAATACGGTCTAAACCATCATTGATAACGATTCTGTCATAGAGTTTATAATCTATAACTGTTCTACCTTCTGTTACTGCACTTTCATTGTCCAAATTTTCAACTATGTTTTTCAACTGTTGAGAACCGAACTTGTAAACCAAACTTTTTAAATCTTCCATTGTTTTTTACTCTCCTTGTATTTTATTACGGTTTTCCCCACCGTTTATTTTATTAAATTACCACCTTTCAATTCCGCTTGTTGTTTCTGTTTTTGGAGTAAGTTTTATACCATTAACACCTGTAACTTTTATACCGTTCATAGAAAAGTTAGGAGTCCCTAACGGAGTTTTTGGTCTTCCGAAGGATAATGGGTTTCCCATTACTTTTATTCCTTGTGTTGTTTGCGGTATCAAAACTTGTCCTTGTTCCGACAAATTAACATATTGTGCTAAAGCACTTATCATACAACCTAACAATAAACCGTTTGCTATCATATCGTTTTTCAAGTATTTTTTAACAAGCATACTTGCAACCGCACCTATACCTACTTTAGCAACCGCTTTTGTTACACCGTTAAGATTCTTAATGTAAGGAATCATAGGCATAACTTTGTTTAAAGCAACTATTGAACCTACACCTGTTGCGGTCAATATTGCCATAGGTTTTAAGTTTTTCGTGATAGACTTTACATTTATCGGGTTAAGTCTGTAAGATTTTCTTGTTATTTTTGCTTTTTTACTTGTTCTTAAAATTCCTGCTCTGTCATACTTTGCAGATATTCTATGAACTTTACCTACTGATTTGTTCCAATTTCTTGCTAAAAATATACCGTTTTTATTTTTAGTAAGTTTTACTCTTTTTGCTCTCTTTTTAGCCATTGTTTTAACTCCTTTAGATTTTTTAATAGGGTTAGACCTATAGATTTTTTTAGTTTCTGTTACTATCTCGGGAATAAAAACTTTTTCCACTTTTGTAGGTCTCGTTCTTTTAACTTTTTTGATTTTATGTTTAATTGTGGAAGTTTTTATAACGGAAGGTAACAAACTAACTTTTTTAGATTTTTTAGTTACTTTTTTAATAACTTTTTTAGCAACTTTTTTAACGGACTTTTTTCCCTTCTTTTTAGAACCGTTTAAAAGCCAAAATCTTGATAAAGCCATTTGTTTAACTCCTTATATTTTATTTGCCTTGTTTCCACAAGGACTTTTTACTACTGATATAATATACCATATATCCTTTAAAAAAGCAAGTATAAAATTTTTCACTACCGTTAAAGTTATGTAAAAACAATTCTCCTTTATAGTCGGAAGAAGTCCTTTTATATCTTATATCTTTTAGGATAATAGGTTCTAACTGTAAATTTTTCAACTCAACGATTTGATTTTTAGCAAACTTTTCCGTAGTAAACAAAAGTCCGCCGTCTTTAGTTATATAAAGTCTCTCGGGATAACTAAAATCGTAAGTTATGCTTTTAGAAAATTTAGGTTGATTTTTTAACCTAACATTTAACTCTAACAACATACAAGGGAATTTACAAAATACTTGAATTATTTTATTCATAACTTATTTTTTCCTATTTTAAAATCTTTTTTATGATTATAATACCTGCTATGGAACTTATAAGCCAATGGTCTTTAAAAAAGTTTTTGATAGTCAAAACAGTTTGATTTGTTTGACCTGCCATAAGTTGTTGAATATCTGTTATCTCTCGTTCCTGTTTATCAATTTCGGGCTTTGTCTCCGTCAAAAATTGATAAGCTATAGCGGTTATCTCACTTATATCGTTAAATTTTGATTTTATATAATCTAAATTAAAAGATATATCCGTAAATTTAGCTCCTGCGGTATCTGTCATTTTAACAAAATTGTCAACCTGTTGTTGTAACTTTGCTTGTCGTTGTTGAATCTCTTGAAACTTTTGTATTATTTCAATAGAATAAGAACCGCTATTTATCTGTTTTTTAATTTGATTTATTTTGTTTTCAAAAGTGTAAAATCTACCGATATAATCTTTTATTTGTCCGATAGTGTTATCACTAAAATCGGATAAATATGCTTGTCCTTTTGCTATAATATCTTCTATAAAACTCATTTGTGTCCCCCTTATATAATACCTATCATTTTTAAAAAATTTTCAATAGCTTTTAAAATATTTTTATATTCATTTAATGAACATAAAAATTTTTGTTTTTCATAAAATTGTTTATTGTAAATAACAAGAATAATATTTGAACAAGGTTTTTCATTTATATTGAAAAAAGTAGGTTGTGTGCATATTATTCTTATACTTTTATCTGTATTTTCATATAAAACTTTATAAAATTTTATTTTACCGTCAAGTAACCTTAAATGTTTTTTAAAGTTTTCTCTATATTGTTTTCTAACATAGTTATCTCTAATAGAAAAGTCCCAACCTTCTTTATAGATAGCACTATATTCTAATACAGAAACATATTTTCTTATAAAATCGTGAAAATTGTCTAAAGAAAAAACATATTGTTTCATTTTACCGTCCTTATATTCCGTATTTTGTTATTTTTGCTAATTTTTTATAACATTTTCTTACAATATCTATACAATGTGATTTTGAATATCCATTATCTATTAAAAGTCTTATCAATTCTTCTTCGTTTCTAAAACAGTCAACAAAATAACTAACTTCATATTTGTTTAAATTACTTATCATATTTTGTTGTTTTGCATAATAATCTGTCATTTGAAACAAAGTTTTTGCATTTACACCAAGTTTATCGGGAAAATAGATTTTGTCTATTTGATAGTTATTTTTATCTTCAAGTAACTTTAACACAATTACACCGCAGAAAAAATATATTTTCATTTTTTGCTCCTATTTCAATATTTTATACAATATCCAACCGCCTATAAGTAACGGTAAAATATTTTTGTTTTGTTTTTGTGAATCAATTAGCTCTACTTTAGAACTGTCCGCATTTATAAATTGTTCCTGTTCTACCATAAAATTTTCTTCATTTGTTTTCTCCTTATTCTTTTTATAATCGTCAAAAGATTCCAAACCGTATTTTTTAATATAGTTTAGAATCTCGTTTGACATTTTTAAAAGTAAATTTGAATATTCAAGCTCTCTTGTTTTCATTATGCTTTTCTCTTGTTATTTATTAAAGTTATAAGTATTATTGCTCCTACACCTATACCAACATAAACACCGTATCTTTTAACTTGATTTATTGCATTATTCATTATTTGTGTAACTGTATCGTTATCAAGTTTTACGGTTGACTGTTGTTGAGTATTTACAAGGTTAGAACCTGTTATATTTTGGTATGTAGAACCTACTTTATTTACAGTATCTAAAACCGTATTTAGTGTCGTTCCTAAATTACTTGTAAGTTTGTTCCAAAAATTACTTGTAGGAACGGCAATAGTGTCTCCGTTAGAATCTGTTGTCAAGTTATACTTCAAATCGTCCGATTCAAAAGCAAAACCGCCAACACTTTGAACTGAACCTAAACATTTTTTAGCCATTGTTATTCTCCTAATCTAATTTTTATTTCATTTAAAATATTTTTTATATCTTGTTTGCTCGGATATATAATATTTAACTCGTTACCTGTTTTGTTTGAAACTATATAACCGTATTTTATCATTATTAAAGTATCGTCTGTTGTTAGTTTGTCTTCTAAAAAGTTTTGAAAAGCATTTTTTAATTTTATTAAGTCTAAACTATTCATTATAAGATTCTCCTAACAATTTTTATACCTACCAAAACGGCAACGGCTAAAACTAAATATCCTTTTAACGATAAACCTGTCAATTTTAAGTCGTTACTGTAACTATCCGTATTTTCAATTCTTGTAGCATAACCGTCTTCATTTAATTTATATTCGGATAAGATATAACCGTTACTAACCATAAAATTATATTCGTCTTTAGTTAAAGCAAGACCGTTCTTAATTTTACCGTTTATTGCCGTTATTTGTTTATTCAATTCTTTAATATCTTTTTGCTCGTTTATTGTATTTATAGCATTGTCTATCTGTAAAAGATTCATTTGTGATAAAGAATCAAAATAACCGCTTTGTGCTTGACTAACGACAACGGTTGAATAACCTGTAGCTATAGCACTACCAAGTCCAACGGCTATCTCTCCTATTTTTGAAACTGTATCTACCCAATTTGCCATACTATTTACCGCCCTTCAAAAATTTAGCAATAATAAAACCAACTCCGCCTAATATAGTATATTTCATAACCTTTTTATTGTCAAGTATGCTTTTAGTTTTGTTTATACTGTCTTGTGTCTGTTGTGCCAAAAGCTCATTATTTTTGTTTACGGACATATTTTGTTCTTTTAATATTTCGGTATTAGTAAGATTTTCCATTAAAATATATTCGTCTTCCTGTGTTCCAACTCTGTCAATAAGCTCGTCATAAGATAAGTTATAAGATTTTTCAATTTCGTTTTTAAGCTCTTGTAAAATCTTATCGTGATTTATATTTATCTCTATAGGTTGAATCGTTAAATTTACAAGGTCTTTAAATTCGTTTACTTTTTCGTTAAATTTTTCGTTACCGATATTAAATAAAGAATTTATTGCCGTCTTGTTATACAAATAATATGCTTGAGATAAATTCGTATCGTCTTGTGCCGTAAGCAAAATAAACATAGGCGGATAATAAGTCTCTAAATTTATCGTTCCGTCTTCCGTTAGTCTGTAAACAGGGACTAAATGTTTAGGGATATTAGTTATATAACCTTTATTGTTTACTCCTAAATCTCTTGCCGTCTTATATAGATTCCATAAATAAGTATTATTCTTATCGGTATAAGCATAAGATAAAGAACTGTCGTATTTTACATACTTATCTAATATAGATTCAAAATTAGCTATCTGTTCATTTATCATATTTGTAGCAAACTTAATATCATAATTTATTGCACCTACAATATCATTATATTTTGCTTTAAAATCATTATATAAAGATTCCAATTTTGCTTTATATACACTCTGTTTTACCATATCGTCTGCAAAAGTGTGCATATTTATATTAGGACACCAACTATCCGCCCAATAAAATATAATATCTTGTCTGTTTCCTTTTACAAATTCCCATAACGATTTTAAATATTCTTCTCTGTTGTGTGTAGTTTTAAATTCATATCCGTTAAAAAATAAATCTCTTAATTTTTGTGATTTTCCGAGTAAATAAGCAACTTCAAAAAAACTTCCCCCCCACTGATTAGACCACCTGTCGTCAAAAATCAATACCATATAAGCATATAAATATCTTATATCTTTTGTAGATTTTAAGATTCTGTAATAAAAATCTCCAATATCTTTAGCTCTGCCTAAATATTTTATTGTATTTAAAGACATATCTTGTGTTTTACCAAAAGCAAACTTGCCGTCGTCTCTAACGGAACGAATATATGCACCGTTCAAAAAACCGTTTGATAATAAGTCTTTATTAGAATAATTATTATACATTGTTTTAAAAACATTAAAATCACTATTTAATTTACTACTGTCATATTTTGTATAACCTGTTTTATTTTCTGTTTGACCGTAAATATTTTTTGTTGTATATTTATATGTATAACTTCTTGTATTTAACAAATTGTAAATATTGTCGTTAATATCACTAAATTTACCTAAAATTCCGCCCAAGTCCCATTTTCCCATTAGACTGTCAATACAAGCTAAAGATAAAAAGTTTACCGTTATAGGAATATCATAATTATTCAACAACCAAAAATTGTCAAGTAAATAAGAAAACTTTTCTTTATTGTAACCGTATTTTTTCATATAATTTACAAAATTTTTAATTAGTCGTTGTAAATCTTTGAATTTATATTCGTTGTTCGGAACATAATAATTATAAAGTGTTTTACCGTCTTTATCTATAGCCGTTTGTGTAAAACTTGTAGCATAAACGGAAGAATAGTTTTCATAGGTTCTATCTAAAACATTTTGTAAAAATTCTCTTATTGCAAACAACCATAACAAAATAATTTTATAATCGTTAAATGTATTTATGTTGTCCGTCAAGTCCTTCATAAATGTATAATCGTATAACGACTTGTCTTTATTATAAGAATCTATCATTTCATTTTTGTAGTTTTCTATATAAATATCATTATACATTATGTTACCGAAATAGAAAAACCATTTAGAAAACAAAAATACGGGATATTCGTTAAAAGCACTAACATATTCATAAATGTTTGTATCTCTGTAATAATGTTTATTTAATAATGTATCACAAACTTGAAACGGAGAATTTTTCATACTTTCACTATAAACCAAATATGAATAAATAGAATCAAACAATTCTTCGGTGTTCCTTGAATCTATAAATTTTTCATTTTCTTTTTGTAAATTTATAAGATTTTGTGTTCCGATAGTGTTGTTAAGCTCGTTTATACATTTAATAACATACTCAATATCACTTTTAACTTGCGGTGTTAAATTTTCTTTTAGTTTGTATGTTGAGAAAAAACCGTTTAAATAATCAAGTGCTATAGTAAAATTTTTAAGACCGTAAGTGTCTCCCTGTAAGATATAATATTCTATTCTGCATTTATCTTGTTTCATAATTTCGTAAGTATCAATATAATCTTCTATAGAACAAAAGTCTATATAATCGTTATAGACTCCGTCCCTTGTCGTTGATAAGTCTTGTTCGGACTGAATAAAAGTTATTATATTTGTAAATAAAACAAAAGAGTTAAAATCTGCTCCAACAAAAATTTTTCGTTGCATTATATTGTTTAAGTCTTTTTCGTGTTCGGTTAAAAAGTTTATCATATCAACACATTTTTCTTGACAACCGTTTATAACTCGTTTTATTCCTGTATATACAATTTCGTTTGTATCGCACCAAACACATAATTTTTTTATTCTTCTGTAACTGTTGTAACAAGTCATATATTGCTTTTTAAGTTTTGCAAGTGATTCTCCTATAGCAAAATAATTTATAACGGCAACTATAACGGCAAGTGCAAAAGTAAAAGGGCTACTTGCTAAAATCGTTGTTAGTGCGGTCATACAAGCTATGTTTATACCGATAGCGGTTAGACAAGCAAGTGTTGATGATAACAAACTAACGGTATTTAATAAGTCCCACTTAAATTCTCCTTTTACTATAGAATAAACACTTTGTGCCATTTTTAAATATACAATAGCCGTTTGTGTTCCTGTTAAAGTTTCCGCCGTCTTTTTAGCAACAATTTGATTAACGGCTTGTGTCGTGCCTGTAACGGTATCGGCAACTTCTATACCTAAATTAGCTCCTAACTCTACATAAGATTCTATAGGTGTATCGGTATTAGATTTTTTACCGATTTTTTCTTTTAACATATTAAGATATTCAATTTTGGTATTATCGTCTAATAAAGCATATTCTTCCTGTGACAAGTTTGATATTGCATTAAATTGTTGTTCTGTCATTTTTAGCTCCTTTATATACCGCTATCCAACTCACTTCCGTTAGTGTGTTTAGCTTTTACAAAATAAAAACTTTGTGCCGATTTGCCGTCTTCATAAGCATTGTATATTTTTATATATTGTTCTTTAATATACGACAATTTTGCACTCTCTGTCTGTTTGTTCCAATACTGTTTATTTAAGTATTGTTGCTCGTTTTCATATTTTGCACTCTCTAAAGAAGATATTATATCCTGTAAAAAATTTATTGCTACTTTTACCGTCAATTTATTTTTGGTATAAAATAATTCTTCAATTTTAGAAAAGTTTATCATAAGCTCGGTTATATCACATTGTAGGAGACTTTTAAATTCTTTTGGTATCTCAATATCAAGCTCACTAATAACATTGTCGTTTGTTGTATCAATTTTTTCTTCCTTTTTAAATAAAAAATTAGAATTTACTTTTTTAACAGATTCTTTTTCTTTATAATTGTCAATAGACAATGTATAAGTGTATTGTTCCGCTCCTTCTTCGTCCGCTAAACAGTCAACATATTCTCCGTTGACTTTTTTATGGTATCTAATAATATTTATTGTTTGAACTTCTTTAACATAATTTTTGTTACTTTTATCAAAATTTCCGTATTGCATATAATCATTTATTTTGTTTATATACTGTTTAATTACGGATATATAACCTGCAAGACCTAAAGAAGAACCGTATTGTGCTAAAGTTTCTTCGTCTAAAGGGTTTAAAACTTTTTCCAATTCTTCTTTTGATATTATGTTTTCTTTATACAATAAATCGTTACGGATAGCCATTTATATTCTCCCTACAAAATATCTAATATATGTTAAAATATATTTAAAATCGTCTGTGTCTATTTCCTTGTTATAAAAATTTATTCTTATACAGTCCGTATCAAACATTTTTTGACACGATAAAGAAAAATTTTTGAACATTTTAAATTTTAAGTTATGCTTTTTCTTTACAAAAATGTAAATACACTCGTCATAACCTTGAGTTTGGTAGTTAGCTCCGCTTTGTATTCGGTAGTCTATTTTTGCCAAAATTAAAACTTCTTCCAATAACCTAAAAACTTCATTAGAATTTATTTTGTTTAAATACATTTTACCTACCTTTGATATAAAAATATTTTATAGTCCGTGATTTGTTCTTTAGGGCAAGGTTCAGTCAATACTCTGTTATCACTACATAAATCAAACGGTAAAATCTCTCCGTCTATCTCCACTACAGAATAGATATGAGAATAATAACCTTCATTAAATTGTTCAATTATTTTACAACCGACTCTATATCCTACGGTAAAAAGACATAAATTAGAAAATAAAGTTATATCGTCACAGTCTCCTATTAAATATCCGTATTCTTTTATATCTTTTATGATTCCGTTAGGTGTTTTAAGAGTTTCTATTCCGTAAGTGTCTAAAGTGTATCTTATGTATCTTCGTAAACCTTTTTCAATATGGAGTAAATCTAAAGGTGTTTGTGCTTTTATACCTTTGTGACAAAAAGGTTCGGTAAGTTTTCTAAAAAAGTAACCTTGTTCAATGTTTATGTTTTTAACATACTCCATTATTTTAAGTGCGGTCTTTTCGGGGTTTGTTCTTGTTTCTAACATTTTAATATCCTAAACAATTTATTTCCTTCTTAAATTCTTCTATTGCCTGTTCTACGGTCATATTTTTATATATCTTCATATAACTGTCAAACTCGTTTCTTTTATAAGATAATCTCAAAACATTAAAATCTTTAACAACTGTAATATAACCGTTTCTATATACTCTAAACATATTTAACTCCTTTATGTATTATACAATATTTTCAATAAAAATCAATAAAAATCGGTTGCCGATAGTTTTAACCGACAACCGAATTTTATCCTTAAATCTTTAAATACAATTATGTTTCTTTTTATATTCAAGTATTATTCTTAATATTTCCTTCATTTTAGCACTTAAAACTTTACTTGATATATAAATACTGCATTGTTCTCCTAAAGTTATCAAATTCCTATTCTTCATTTATAATCTCTCCTTCGGGTAAATTAGTTTCTTCCTGTTTTACTTCTTCTTTAGGTGTTTCCGATTCGTCCGTATTATAAAAGTATTTGTTGATATGAGTAACAATTTCCTTTAAAGTTTCTTTTTCGTTCTTAAATTCTATAGAATTTTCATATAAGTTATTAAAAGCCATATCTATATCTTTAAAGAATCTGTAAGCTATAACTTTAAAATCGTTATTCATAGTTATTGTAGCAAGTATCGTTCCTGCAATATCTTGCGGAGTGTTACCGTCAACCTTCATTTGAAACAATGTTTTCTCGTATTGTTTGAAAAAACTTGTAACAACTTCCTTGTCCTGTTGTTCCTGTGTCATTTGCGGTTGTTGAATCTGTTTAGGTTGTTCGGTTTGCGGTGGCTTTATCATAGGAGCTTTAGGTTGTTTTAACATTGCTATAACACTTGCTAAACTACCGTCCGTTAAAAATGTTTTTATAGTATCCATAAAAGTTTGCGGTTCTGCATTGCCGTTTTCCTTCATTTCGGCAAATAAACTTGCTAACTCAACAACTTCTTTAATTGTATTTTGCGGTTGTTGTGGAGTCTGTCCTTGACCGATATTCATTTTGTTTATAAGTCCGAACATTGTTGTAAACATTGTCATAATTTCGGTCATAGACGGTTGATTTTTGTTTCCGTTATTAGACATAATCATAGCTTTTAAAATATCAATTTGTTGTGTTTGATTCTGTTTCATAACTTCTAAAATCATACTTGTATTGTCTTCTTTAGGTTTGCTCATTTCGGTTTTTATACTTGCTATTTCCTTCATTGTGTCCTTCATAATGTTAGCAACTTGAGTAACAATATCGTTTTGCGGAACATTATTTTGTGTCTTTATTTCGGGTTCGGCATAGTCTTCTTGAAATCTCGTTATAATCTGTCCTTTATCGTTTCTTGCCGTATAAAAGTATGTTCCACCGCCGTATTGTTTAGCAATTAAGTCCATATCAAATTCTGTAGGTTTATATCTGCCTATCTTTTTAGCCGTAGGTTCTCCTGTCTTTTTAAGTTTGACATCTATACTACCGCCTTCCGACTTAAATTTTTCTACTATCGTTGCTAATGTATCACTAATATCACTTGTAACATTTTCTTTTTCCGCCTGTATCTCCTTTTCCGCCTGTATCTCCATTTCGGGAGTAACAACTTCTTCAACTACTTCCTGTTTTTTACCTTTTGGCATTTTTCTTATCTCCTTTTTTTTAAAATAAACTTATTAAAAATTTTATACCGTAACTTAATAAAATAATAACTAAAAATATAATCGTAAGTCTTATTAAAAATTTATTTATTTTCCAAAATCTTATAATCTTAAATAAATTATTAAAAAGTCTGTCTCTCTTAAAACCACGAACAGTTACTGCTCCGTCCGACCAATGTAAAAATTCTTTTCCGTCTTTACCTACACTAATCATTTCAACATAGTTTCCTTCATAGTCAACCATATCTTTAGCTTTTAATTCCATATACCATTTTTCTTTTTGCAATTCTTTATTTTTCATTATTCTTCTCCTTTTTAGCTTTTGTTGTCTTTTTAGTTACACAGTTTCTTATCTCGTCATTTATTTCTACTTGAATACTAAACATTTCATAAAGATTTTTAATATCCAAATTGTTTTTAAGTATTGACTTAAAACTGTCACAATACAATTCTTCCAACTTTTTTATTCTTTTGGATAAATAACGAATCTCAAGTGTTAAAATTAAAGCTATCAACGACAAAACAAATATAAATATCATTTCCATTTTTAAATTCTCCTTTTAGTCTTTTAAATTTTTAATATCATTTGTATTGATATTATTATTTATCAATAACAAAACTAAATAACCTAAAATATCACAAATATCGTTTACTCTTAAAAATTTACTGTTTTTTACTCTTGAGATTTTATCGTCAAGTCTAATAAGTATTGAATTAGTATTGTTACCTTTATAAAAAACATTTACAGGTTCTAAAGCACTATTACCGTATTTTTGATTCTTATAAATTAAAAGCTCCGATAAAGCACTACAAATATCTTGTATTTTCTTTTGTGTATCTGTAAATGTATCATTATCAAAAATCGGTATATTATTTTTTGAATCTTTACCTAAATGTGACGGCTCTACTTTTATACCTTGTTGACAAAATAATAAAAAGTTATTTGTTGACATAATACTAAAAATATCTTCCAAAATTAAGTCGTCTTTAGTCCCTAAACACCAAGCATTTTTTAAATAAAATTCTCCTTGACTGTTTTTGAATCTAACCATTATAATATCGTCTTGTGTTAAAGTAAAAATAATTAAAGTTTTATATTGTGAGTGTTCCATTATAATTTTTGTGTCTCCGCTATCTACAATATAAAAATTCTTTTCCTGTAACTTCTCAAAAATTTTGTTATCCGCTTTTAAAAAATAATTTTCCAAACAAAAATTTTCTCCCATTATTTTATCTCCTATTTACTTTTTAATAAACCGCTTAAAGTTTTTCCCGCTTTTTGTAAAACAGAATTTAAAGAATCAAACACTTTTACCGTTATCGTAAAACCTTGTTCTCCTTCGTCTTTAATATCCACCGTAAATTTTCTTGCAAATTTACCGATATAACCTTCAATAAATTTTACAAACATTTTTATCATTGTTTCTTTTATTATGTTATTCATTGTCTGTTCCTTCTCCTTGTGTTTCTTCTTCGTCTTGTTCGTCTTCCACTTCAAAACTGTTATGTATATCGTCAAGACCTTTTACGATTTTACAATAATCTTCTGTTGCATTATAAAACATACAACTGTTTGCAATACAACGAGAAACATTTGTCGTTTTACCTAAACTTTGATTTCCTAAACTGTCTTTAACAACTTCTACTACAAAACCGCTTATAAACGGACATAATTTTGTTGCTTTTTTTACTTCCTGTTTTACTTCCTGTTTTTGTTTTTCCATTTTTTGTTTTTTCTCCTTTTTATTAAAAATCACTTGTTATTTTACCTTTATATAACAAGTGTTTAAAGCAAAAATAAATTATTACGATTATAAAAAATATCAACATAGCATAAGGAATCACACATAACATAACTTCTTTAAAATTTAGTGTTTCATAATAAGCAGTTATGTATATCATACTTATAATATAATTTACCGCCAATAAAATTATCATTGTTATCACTTTATGCTCCTAAAAATTAAGTTTGGATATTTCCTTTATGTATTGTTTGTAAGTCTTTTTCTTCGGGATAGATAAAACTGTTGTATCGTCTTTAATTTTATTTACTTTACCTTTTTGAATACCTTTAATCTCTAATACTTTTATAAACATTATTTTCTCCTTTTTATATCCGAATTTATAATCGGAGAGAAAGGAATTGAACCTTTGTCGTGCTTTCCTTTTACGGACACAAGCAAATTCTAAACCACTAAACTACTCTCCGATTATTTATAGTAAGGCGGTCTTTATAATTTTTGAAATCTTTTACCGTTCAATAAAGAACATTTAAGACCGCCCGTTTTTAATTTATGATTATTTCAAATAACTGTTAAATTGATAACTAATTTTATATAAATTACTTTTACTTGTCAATACTTGCTTTTTTACCCCTTAAAAGATTATTTTTTAATAAATACTCTTTTATATCATTAAATAATTTTACTTCAAATAATAAAGAAAAATATTTATTATATGATTTTAACGGCATAGTAGAACCTTTATAACTTATTACGATTAACAAATTATTATATATTCCTATGTTAGAATATCGTTTGTATTTAATACATTTCTGTATCTTCTCTATTATTACTTTAATTATTTGTTGTTTAGTCATTTTTACTCCTTTTTTATTTTTCTATACTTGCTTTTATTTCGTCAATAATTTTATCTACGGCTTTTGATAAGTCTTTAGCTTTTGTAAGTGCTATATCACATTTTTCATTATCTAAAAACCATAAGATATGAAATTTAATATTGTCTTTTAATTCTTCATTTAAAATCGTATCTATATCTTTTATACCTTCTTTACGATTATAAAATAAACATACCTGTAGGTCTTCTGTCTTTTGTTCGCATTTTCTGTTACAGTCTAAACATTTACTAAATACTACAATTTTTTGTTTGTGAAAAGACATATTTTTCTCCCTATAATTTTATTGCACAAAACATTAAATCTAATAACGGTATTGCTATCTCTTTAGTTTTTAATAACGGATTATATATCACTGCTATTGACGGTAAATTCCGATATTTTATAACTTTAATAAGTTCAACAATGTTTCCTTTATCTATAATATATTGACGGTCAATAGATATATAATCAATTATAAATTTATATTTCATTATTTACTCCTTTTGTGATTTTAACCTTGAATCTAATTCTTCTATTTTGTCACAACAGTAAATACTTGTTCCGTCATAAAATCTTATAACTGTTTTAACAATATCCGATAAATTGTCGTCTTCCAAAAATTCAAAAATATTTTTTATATCTTTTACAGGCAACAACATTTTTCTGCAAGTCTTTTCGTATTCGTCATAAATTTTACATAATAAAAACATTTTATTCTCCTTCAATAACAATTTTATAATTTGCTCCGTTTATCGTGGGAGTGCAATATTTTAAAATGTTATCCGTGTTAAATTTTCTTACCGTTGTAAACGGTATATACAAGTCTCCGACACAAAACAATAATAAATAATACTCGTTCTTTTCTATCTTAAATGAATCGTCATTATCCGTATCATACTCAAGAAAACCTTTATTCAATAATTCCCAACCAAAAACTTTTTTAACTTCCAACAAATAACAATAATCTTGATTATGTAACTTACTGTAGTTTTTCTTAAATTTTATCTCTTGAGTCATTATTATCTCCTTTATGTATTCTTACATTGCTCCACTTTTTGTTTAGAACAAACATTTGTCCGACTTCTTTTTTAATAAAACCTAACAACTTTAAATTGTTTGTGTATTGATATAATTTTATCTTATTTACCAATACCAAAATTTTGACCGTCAAAACCAAATTTACCAACAATAAAACTAATAATACATACAACATAAGTCCCCCTTTTTATTTTTAAATTGAACTCCAACCGTTAAAATCTTTTTTAGTATCATAACTAATAACTTTATTGTCTATAATGTTTTTGGCTATCCTGTTTATCCTTCTAATATATTTCGGGTTATATAACATACCTAAATAACCAAACAAATATTCGGGCTTTATTTTTATTTTGTCGTCAAACTCGTTATAAAGACTTACTCTTACATAACAAATACCGTCTGTCAAAACATATTCTTTTTTAAAATAAGTTTCCAAATATTGTATTACTTTTATATTAGATTCATTAGCAATAATATGTTTATAAACTTTAGCTATAGGTATATACTTTTGATTATGCGGTTTTGCTCCAACCATTTTTAATAATTCCTTACAATTTCAATTTTTGATAAATCTATATCAAGAGTCTTTTTTAACTCCGTCATAACAAGTGGTTTATATCCTTGTCTAAAACTCTCTCTAATTTTCATAATTTTGTTTATTGTATAATCACAATTTTTAGTGTTTATTATCTGTAACAATTCTTTTGAGTGTCCGCTAAAGCCGTGAAATGCTTGTTTTTCTATCTCTCCGTCCTTGTTATAATGTAGATATAGTTTGTTTCTTAAAATAATACATTTTCCGATAACTTCTACACAACAGTCTCCTAATACTCCCTTGTCCTTGTTACCTTCTAATTTTCTTTTATAAGATTCTAATTTTTCTATAGGTAACCTGTCCGCATTGAATTTTACACTATCGGTTGAACTGTGTATAGCTTGATATTTGTGTTCCAAACGGTGTAAATAAGCTCTGCCAAAACCTGTTATAAGTGTAGCTATCATAGGTTGAAAAAGTCCACCTGCTATAAAATAGTGTTTGTCACAACCGTTTGCAACTATCTCTATACTTCCGTCTTCGTTCTTCTGTATATAGTTTCTCAAGTTTATCATTTCGTGTGTTACAACTTTACTTTGCACTATAGCTTGTTCGTCAAGATTCGTTTGTATAAACTTACCGTAAAGACTGTTTAATATAAGTTTATACATTTGTCTCTCTCCCTTATCAAGTCCTTTTATCTCCTTTTTATTGTAAAATTCGTAAACAAACTTCTTAAAAGGGTTTTCGGGGTTTCGTTTTGACGGTATCACTATCCAACCGCTAACGATTCTATGATTATCTTGTGTCAATGTTCCGTCCGATAGTCCTTCTCTATATTCGTAACTTGTTATCCATACAGAATAATCTTCTCCTTTATTAAATTCTCTTAAATCGTGTGTGAAAAACGGCGGATATTTGCAAGGGTTATCATATCGTCCGACAACATTGTATATACCGTCATAACCTTCAACATATTTGTTGACCTGTCTATACTCACAGTCAACAAAATTCGGCATACTTACCATAGCAAACGGATAACTTGAACTTATATCAAGCTCACAACAGTTTTCAAAAATTGCGGGACGATTCCAATAATAGCCGTTTCGTCCGCCGTGATATGATAAAATTGAATCTCTTACACATTTTGAAGGCGGAAACGGTATATTGTCGTCCAACGGTAAATAACTTTTACGGAAAACTTTAGCACTAAAATTAGCCGAACTTACCGCTAAACTTACATTATAAGTTTTGTGTTGTTGCAATATCCAATTACCTAAATAATACTCCGTTAAAACATCTCCTTTAGCATATTCAACAAATTGCTTTTTTAACTTGCTTGAATCGGGTAGTTTTGAATAATCTGTCGTTCCAAGCCCTTTTGGGTGTTCTAACTTTTTGAACGGTAAATCAAGTGTTTTAGCCCATTTTTCAAGACTTCCACCGCCCATAAAAGACAATGAGTCCACTATCCAACACATTGTCTTTTTATAACGAATTTTCATAAAGGTTGTTGAACCGTATAAACAGTCAAAATGAAATTCTTTATAATCACAAACAAGGTGTGCTTTTTCACTAAAATAATCAAGTTTTGAATAGAGTAAAACCGCAAGGTCAAAACTTAAATTATGAAAATAAAATATGTTCGGGTGTTTCTCGTCAATATGTTCTTTTATGTAGTCTAAAAAAGTATCTAAAACCGTTTCTTTATTGCACCAAGCAAAAAAAACTTCTTCGTTTACATTACCGTCATAAATCTGTAAACTTAACGGCTCTCCGTTACAAGTCTCCGTGTCGCAACCGAATAACTTATATCTTTTAGGAAAACCTTTTAAAGTGGCTTTTAAGCCGTCTTTAGCATACTTCGTTATCTCAATATTTTTAATCATTTTCTTCGGACAATTCCTTTTCAAATTGTGCTTTTGATAGTCTTGTTACCTGTTTGTTACCGATTCCGTTATCAATTTCCTTTGAATCGGTAAAAAAGACAAGGTCAATAATATCAAGAGTGTAAGAATAACTGTTTTTATTGATTTTTTGTCTTGCTTTTTTGTTCGTCTTAAAATAATGAATATAATTTTTAAAAAACTTCTTTTGTTCGTCTTGTGTCGTCTTAACATACATAGCATTACGACAGTCGTTAATAGATTCTTTAAATATTTTTGTTTGTGTCATTTGTTCGGGAGTCGTATAAATTTCGTTGCCGAAACTATCTACTTCCGATATTTCAATAGGATATGAATACCTTGTATAAAAAGGTTTTATCGTCAATATATGTTCCAATTTACTACTTGCGGGAATATATTTATATTGTTCGTATAAATAAAATTGTATATAACTCTTAAAAGCTATCTTTTTATAAGTGTATCTTTTAGTCTCAATAGGCACTTCAACCGTTTGTGTCTCTTGAGTATCATAATATTGTCTCTGTCGTTTTGTTATAGGAACTTTTTTAGTTATAGGAACTTTTACCTTTTTATATTCGGTAACATAATAAGTCGTTCTACCTATCTTTTTGTATGAATATTGTGGAACGGTAACAGTCTTACTTTTTCCTGTATCTATAACTTGATATTTGCCTGTTTTAACTCTAATATAACGATATTTTCTAACCGTAACCGTTTGTGTTGTCTTTTTATAAGTTATTTTAGGTTTTTGTTCTACTTTTACAAGTCCAAACTCTCTTGAATTAGTCACAAAATTGTATTTTGTCTCTATCATATATCCTTGAGCCATTAAAATATCAAGGTGTCCGCTACCGTCTAAATTGAATATTTTAAAGACATTTTCATATTTACCTGTATAGATATTTTTGATTTTTAATGAAGGTAGATAATAATTGTATATATAATCTTTTAATGATATTAGCATATATAGTGTTCTCTCCCTTGTTTCTAAAGCAAGATAGATTATACCATAAATCAATTATATTGACAAATTATTCTGTATGCTATATCTATAGTTAAACTCATAAAATTAGCCATACGATAAGAACCGTTGACTATAGATATATCAACTACCGATTCTAATAATGTTTTATGTAACAATAACGATTTTCTTTTATCTATTTTAACCGCTATCGTATTTTTATCCAATATCAAAACAAATTTTGAATCTTTATTTGTAACATAATCAAGTAAAGTCTCAAAATTAGTCGGTATATTCATTTTATATTGCAAAATTATTTTATCGTTTCTTTTGACAAGTGTTTCGTGCTTGTCATAGTCCTGTTTTAATTGTATATCGTCCATAGTTTTTATCTCCTTTAAATAGAATCATACTGTTTATATTCTTCTACAGTATATTTTTTATAATCTTTAAAAATATGGTGCATAAAATAACTGTTTTCAAAATGGTATTTTTCAAACACAAAATTTTCTCTCTTATTGTAGAAAAAGTCGTTACCTATAATATCGGCAATAACTCTACTTGAGATAAAATTTATAAAAGTCATTAAACTGTTATAACTCCAACCTTTTATCGCATATTTAATTATAAAATCGTCTAAACTCCTTTTGTTACCGTGCATATACCAAAATTTTGTTGTTCTCTCAAAATTTTTCCAATAGATTTCATTGTAAATACTTTTTAATTTACCGTTATCAATATAAGATATATAATAATCTATTCCCGAACCGTAATTTGTATCTGTAAACACAAAATCTATCTTTAAATTTTTACTTGTAAATGTTATATCTGTATCTGTCTCCGAAACACTAAACTCAAAAACATTTATAAATTTTTCAAACAACTCTCTAACGGTATCGTGATAAGTGAAAATACTTTTTAATTTCATAAGTTTTTCCTTTAGTCAAAAATTTTTACATTAAATTGTCTTACATAATTATAAAAGTTAGTTAAGTCAAACTTTACTTCGGTTAATTTGTCAATGTATGTTGCATAAATACCTGTGTCGTTTATACTGTCATTTTGAATCTCTATAATAAAATCTGTTACAATTTTAGCTAAATAATATTGTTTACAAACAACATAACTTACTAATATAGTATGTAAACTATTTATAACTTTATTTGCCGATTCTTGCTTTTTCTCTCTGTCTAACATATTTTTTCTCCCATTTTTTAAAATACGATTATAAAAACAGAGAGAGATAGTTTACAAGTTTTGCTATCTCTCCTGTTTTGTTATCTTACTTTTTTATTTCAAATTCTTTTTCGTCCGATTTTTCAACAACATAATCGTTTACGATATTTTGCAATACGGATATAAGTTTTGTTAAGTCGTCCAAAAATAAACTTGAAGAAGACTGATATTCTCCGTCCTTGTTTTTGTAACTTCTCTCTATCTTGATAGATATGTTGCGGTCTCCCTTGTTGAATACGGCAACTCTAACGGGATATGCTCCGTAGTTTGTAACCGTTCCTTTAATTGTTTCTTCCTTTTTTGTTGTTTTTTCCATAGCTTTTGCCATTGTTTTTTCTCCTTTTTTCTTAATTTTACTTGATTTTACTTAAATTTACTTGCTTTTTCCTTCAATACTACTTGCTATTTACTACATTTTAGCTTGAAAAATACTTGCTTTTTTCAAGTTTTTAGCTTAAATAAAGCTAAATTCCGCCTGTTCCAACCATAAAAACTTGTTTCTCTGTTTCAAGGTATAAAGATAATTTGTTAAATCGTGACCGTTTTCAAAAGTTTTCTTTACCTTGATTCCGACTTTTACTTTTTTATCAATGTTTTCTATACCTATTTTGTCAATTACGGCTTGTTGACAACGATAGAAGGCATCAATAATTTTTCCTTTTGCCATTTTTAGTCTCTCCTTTTTATAAATTTACTTTTATATGTTCGGTATAAAAGTATAATACACTATTATTTTTTAATTGTCAAGTATTATTTTATATAGACCTACTAAATTTTCTTCAGTATGTTGTTCGTTTGGTAAATATACACTAAAATATTCATTGTTATAAAATTCATAATCTTTTGCTTTTTGAAACTCTAACCAACTACCTGTCATATAAAAGCCGTTAGTTTGCACTTTATTTACAACTCTTATCTCGTCAATACCTTTTCTACTTATACCGCTTTTGACTTTTATAATTTTTGTTCCTACTTTTATAATCTTTTTTAATTGTGATAAGTTTTGAATTGATAATAATAACATTTTTATCTCCCTGTTGTTATTTTTATTGTCGTTTTGTATCTGTTGACAATAGAATAAATATTATTAAATATTTTTTGCCCTTGTTCCGTATAACAAACATCGTCCGCCGATTCATTTAAAATTTTTATATTAAATTCTTTTGAGATATACTCTAATAATTCATTAGATAAATTTATTGCCTGTTCTTCATTAGTCATTTTTGTTTGTCTCCTATTATTTATTTTTATCCTTCATATAAAATCTCAATATCTTTATTTGTTGCTAAAAATCTTTTAGACATTTTCCAATAACTGTTATCTGTTACATTGTTATTTTTTAAGTCGTTAGTATTGATAAACAAGCCGTATTTGTCGTCATAGTCCGTCAACATATATATCACTCCGTTATATAACACTCCGTATATTTCGTCAAAATTTATTTGTTTCATTTTTATTTACTCTCCTTTTTAGTCTATCTGTATCGTTCCAAAATTTAAGTCTTCAACATATCCTAATTTTTCCGTGCTAATATTCCTGTAGTCAAGTAAAAATTTTATTGCTTTTTCAACAGAATCAATTTTTAAGTCTATTAGTTCGTTATCTTGTATATATCCGTCTCTTATATCGTTTTCAATAATTTCGTCTAATTCCTGTTTAGCATATTCTATAAGTCTTGATTCAATTATTAAAAATCTCCAATCGTCTTGAGATATTGCAAATAATTTTACTTTTTTATCTTTTGACATTGTTTTTATCTCCTTGTTATTATTCTTCAATTCCTATCGTTACACTATCGTCAATATCTATATCAATATCAATAACTTTATTATTAGTGTCTGTTACAACTAAAAAATTTTCATTAAAATTAGATTCTATCATACAATTATAAATATCTCTAACGGTAAAAGTCTCATAATCATTGTTTATCGGCAATGTATCAATAATAACTTTACTTGAATAATTTTTGTTGTTAGAATCTCTTGAGATTTTATAAATTTTTTTCCATTGCTCACTATAACCGACATAAATTTCCTTCTCTCCGTATTCTTCTACAATTAAATTTTTTAGTCTCTCAATAAACTTTTTTACAGTCATACAAGTTTTAACTTTTTCCGATTCTATTTCCTGTTTTGTTTCCGATTCTGTTTCCTGTTTTGTTTCCGATTCTGTTTCAATTTGTTTTGTTACTTTTTTAATTGTTTCCTTTTTTGCTTTATTCAATATGTTTTTTGTTACCTGTTCCGTTTCCTGTTCTAAATTAAATAAGTCAAACATTGTTTTTGTCTCCTTTTATGTTATTTTTAAGTCGGTAACTACTTTTTATAATAGTTACCGACCTTGTTTTATTATTTTACTTGTTTTGTTATATTAAAACTTTTAAAATTGTCTGTTTGTGTTATATCGTCTTCAATATCTCTTGATAACGGCATAAGTAAACTACATTTTAAAGTGTTATTTTTGTCTATAAACTCAAAATTAAAAAGCGGAGTGTTTGCCTGTGTTGATTTTTTATTGCAATAAAATTGTCTCTCAAAAATTTTTGTCTCTTGTTCTCTTAATGTTGAATCATAACTCCAAAACTTATTTAAAACATTATGATATTTTAAAGATATAAGATAGTAAAAATCAACTTTTTTAAATGATTCATACTTGAATAATTGTCTAAAATTCGGATAAACTCCGTCAATTATATCTAAATTGCCAAACTCCGAAACATATTTATTTTTTACTTTTATAAACTCCGATTCAAAATCACAAGTTTTTAAGTCGTTCCATTGTTTTTTACTAATTTTTAAATTGTTGTTACTGTTTATTAAAACTATACCGTCTTTTATTTCAATTTTATCAATTTTAGTTTTGTAAAAAAGGCAAATTCTTCCGTCCGTTGCCGTATAATAACGATAATTGTTTCCGTCTTCTTCAAAGTCTCCGATAAACACTCCATTTAAAATGAATCGTTGTTCGTCTGTTGACACTCCTAAACTAACCGACATAAATTTTTTTAAGTCAATAACTAATTTTTCCATTTTGTTTACTCTCCTTTTTATTATTTTTAAGAATCGTTATTGATTCTTTATTAAGTCATTTTGCTTTTTGTATAACTCCATTAAATTTATTTTTACTATCCATAAATTTTCAATACATTTTATTAAATTTTTTGAATCGGTCTTCATAACTCCATATTGATTCTTATTTTTGTATATCTCTTTTTGCAAAAATTTTATATCTTTTATAAGTTTTTGCTTTTTACTCTCTAACTTATCAATTTTATTTATTAAATTATTCATTATTATTGACATTGTTTACACTCCTATTTATTATAAATTATTTACAAAATTTTCAAACTCTTGTCTATCAACTTTTATAACTTGATTCTTGCTAAAATTATAATAATCTAAAAATCTGTTAAAATGTTTTGAAGTCGTCCGACTGTAAAAATAATCACTTTTATAAATTTTGTCTGTTTGCCTGTCATAATAAGCTATAATTGTCTCATAACTACAACATAAAATATATTTGCTCATATTGATATATACTACATTTTTATCATTGTTTTTAATATTCATAGTTTTTTACTCTCCTTTTTTAATTTGTTTTATTAAAATAATTTTGATAAATGTTTTATAAAATATTGTTTTTGTTTTTCTATTAAGTTATCAAACAGTCTTTTATAAGTGTAACTATTTTTTATTATTTTTTTATCATAAAATTTTATGTTTAGTGTTTCCTGTTGTTTTTTGAATCTCTTATCAAGATTTTTAAGTTTGTTATAATCTAAATGTTGACTAATTGACGGATAGCGGTAACCTGTAACAAAATAATAATCGTCAATTTTAAATATATCATAGTTCCAACCATATATACCGCTATTATATCCGTATCGTTCCATATTATGAAACAATGAATATAAACAACAACTAAAATCTCCACTAAAAAACTGTTTTTCCGTCACTCCATATTGCTTTTTTAAATAATTGACACTAATTTTGTCGTTATACATTTTTATCACTCTCCTTTTTTAATTTTTTATTTTGATTCTTATTAGAATCTTTTACTTTTTTATTTACCGCTTTTATAAACTTTTTCATACCTTTTTCACTACTAATAATTTTTAAAAATGTTATACTATCAAACATTATTTTTTACTCTCCTGTATTTATTTTTATTTTATTTAATTTTAAATTGACAACTAATTCTAAATGTAAATTTTTGTCTAATTCATATAATCTATCAATTAAATTTTTGTCAAACAATACAACTTTATTAAATAAGCAAGACTCTCTACAACATAAAATATCTGTCAATAATTTTGATTCAAAAAATTTGTTTTCTAATAAAAATTTAATAGATTCAATTTTAAATTTTTCAACAAACTTAAAATTTAATTTATTCATTTTTGTTTACTCTCCTTTTTTTAAAAGTTTTATAATCTATCTTATCTATATATGATTATATAATTTTATTTTATAAAAGTCAAACACTTTTTTATATTTTATAAAATTTATAATCTATATTTTTATAATTTATATTTTGTCAAAAATCTGTTTTATTTATCTATATATGATTATAACAAAATATTATATAAAAGTCAAACACTTTTTTATATTTTTATTTTATAATTTTTGTTTATAATTTTTATTTTATAATCTTATTTTATAATCTTATCTTTATAAAAATTTTGCAATTATATAATTTTATTTTTGTTTTGTCAAGTTTTAAAATCGTGTCGTTGTCGGCAGTATTAAAAAAA
>Ga0256407_10002930_pt1 | contig 31354 bp, 34 predicted proteins | sample RumenRJG_04DNA_FD_193489 | JGI IMG/M metagenome (GOLD analysis project Ga0256407, IMG submission 193489) | Bovine rumen microbial communities from Lethbridge, Alberta, Canada - RJG_04 | ecosystem: Host-associated > Mammals > Digestive system > Stomach > Rumen | place: Canada: Alberta...
GTGGGGTAAGGGGAAGGTATGCACAAATCGGACAAAATTCACGCTCATACTATCATGATGCATAGTGTTCAAGCTCTTTACTGCAATTGAGATTGCCATTGAGATTGCTTGCGGATTTTAGGTTGAATCGGATCCAGAATGCTTTGAGTTTATAAGCTTGATGTCAACTTACAGTTTCATACTTTGTGTAGATGGAGATAATGACTGTATATCTAACATTGACGTCGAATGTTCTTCAAACAATGTAGACACACATTTTGCTTTCCAATTAAGCAATATTCCATCCTTGATAGAGCTCTGTAACAAAACAGGTATATCGTTATTGACTCTCATATTGATGAGGATAATTTCTATGTATATTTCTAGAACCAAGACCTTATATAAAGCATTTGCTCTCGATTTAGATGATACTTTGTGGAATGGAATACTTTCGGAGGATGGTATATCAACAATAAGAGATAATCTACGTTCTGACGCAGGAAAGCCGTTCGTGTCATTCATGAAGTTCGTATGTGCTATTGCGAAAGAACTTGGAGTATTTATTGCGATATGTTCCAGAAACGATGCATCATTAGTCAAGGATGCAATTGATGAACTCGACGAGGCCACATTTCCATTAAAGAACCAAATTGATTGTCTCGTTGCAAACAACAATGACAAAAGTTGTAACTTAATTAAAATTGCCGAGCAGCTATCAATATTGCCAAACGCTATAATTTTTATAGATGACAATGCCATAGTTAGAGATGAGGTCAGAGCTAAAGTACCAGAGATTTTTGTTCCAGAATGGGTAAACCATCAAGATCTAATTCTTCAAATTGTAGTAGGAGGTTATTTTGACCGACCAGAACTTTCAATTTCTGCTCAGAACAGAAGAAGAGATTTCAAAATAATTCATGAAGAAAGAAGGATCAATTCTCTTCCAGAACTTTACATTAAAGTTCATGAGGACAAAGAGCATATTGAAGCTCAAAAACTATATGCAAAATCGAATCAATTTAAGCTGAATCAACTTAACAACATCTCCTATAAAGATGCAAAATCATTGTATTTTGAGTTGTTTAGAGCAAATGGTCAAAGTTTAGGAAAATGTAGTAGCATAACATACTATGTAAATGATAACGAATGTATTCTCCTTAACTGGGCTATAAGTTGCCGATTTTTTGAAATTGGTTTAGAAGAGTTTGTAATGCTTTATATGCTTGAAAACGTTCGAAATGGAATTGATGTAATTTATCAACCCAGAGACATAAACAAAAAGGTGGCAAGTTTAATTGACAAATACTACGGTTCGGTGATTACCGACGATTGTAGTAGTGTGCCTAATGATAGTAAGGTATTTATTAGATATCTTCCATGTGATTACTCTGTCAAGTTACTGCTGTCAGATATTAATGATCGTATTGATGGTTTTAGTCTATATACCATTAGCGTTTGCGAAAAAGAAAAAGAATTATTGAGAAGTAACACGAATTTAAAGGTATACAATGGATAAAAAAGTAATATATACTCTCGGATACACATTGTTTCAGAAAGGAGCGTTTTTTGACATAGAGAAAATGTTCCGCGTTTTAAAAGAACATGGCATTACATGCCTAATCGATGTTAGATCTATTCCTTTTTCCAAACAGTATCCTCAATGCAATTCTGATAATCTTAAGGTGGCAGGAAGGAGTTTCGGTGTGCCGTATATGCATATGCCAGAAGTCGGGGCTAAAGCAAGCCCAACACAAGATGTTTTTTCGAAAGCATCAGATGTGTTTTTTGATGACATATTTCCTATTTCTAAAAGTAATCGTCCTGAAAAAGACGAACTTTATAAGGATGACGAAATTGTAGATTTTAGAAAGTTTAGACACGACGAGTATTTTTTGGATGGTATAAAACGTATTGAAACTGCATACGACAAAGGTTTCACACTTTGTTTGATGTGTAGTGAAAAGCGTCCAATTGATTGCCATAGATATTTTTTGATTAGTAAAGCTTTAGAAAATAAATATGGAGACTGGTTAGTCATTAAACACATAGCACAGGATGATAATGGAGAGATAGTCACTATTACAAATTCCGAATTAAATAAGCAACTCAAGGATCTTATCTTCAAGAAATCTGAAATCGCAAAACTTGATGTATTAAATGCATCAATGTTTGAACCTGCTAAGATCGAAAACTATTACGGTGATACTATTTCTGACAAGATTGACGATTTCTGTGATAGATATTGGAACTTAATGCATGGTTGGAAAAAAACTATAAATACTTCAAATAATTACCAAGATTATGATTAAACTTTTTAACATTGGGTTTACCCAAAAAGACGCAGAAGAGTTTTTTGGCATATTAAAAGCCAACAAAATTGACTGCCTGGTTGACATTAGGCTTAATCCTAATGGTCAACTATCTCGTTTCGCATTCGAAAAAGACTTACCTTTCTTTTTGGATAAGTTAGTCGATGGGTGCAAGTATGTACACCGTGTGGATTTGGCCCCCAAAAAGGAACTTCTTAAAGAGGTCAGAGACAAAAATTGTCCTATGAGCAAGGATTACAAATTATTTGAGAAAGCATTTTTTAAGCAATTAGCTACAGATTCTTTGATATACAATTTCGTAGAAAAGTTTGGCAAATACAAAAATGTGTGTCTCTTGTGCTCTGAGCCAACAACTGAAAAATGCCATAGAAGATTAGTGAGTGAGAAACTTCTCGAGCGTTTTAGTAATGATATAGTTTTTGGAGGAAATCTATAATGAAGAAAAGAGTTTTACTATTAGCTGTTAGTTGTAAGACTGGAGGTTTGTGTCCAGGAGGTTTAGACTTGGACGACCCACGTAAATGGATCCGTATCGTTAAGGACGATGGACGTGCAGGAGCTGTACAAGGAAGAGATATAGACTTTGCAGAACCTCTTGATATCATTGAATTTGATGGGCGACCTATGCCACAAGGAAAGCAGCAAGAAAATTGGGTGATTGACAATAGTTCTTGTAGAAAAGTTGGCTCTAGAGGCGAAGAAGTGCTTGATTGGGCCTATAATCAATATTCTTATCACGGATATTGGCATAACTACAAATCCTATCTTAATGAAGAAGAATTTGCTGTAATAACAGAACCATCAGAATCAATCCTGAAAGTAAGTGAAGTAAAGATATATAAAAATGATTATAATAGAGCGAAGATAGACTTTAAGTGGAATGGTGCACGTTACAAGTTTATGGGTGTTTCTATGACTGACCAAGATTTTTATGATAGAATTGATGATGAGGACGTGCTCTTTGACGAGGCATACATTGTGGTTTCTATTCCAAAGGAAATTGATGACTGGGTTCATCCAGAAACAGGGGAAAAGAGGGCATATAAATTTGTGAGCAAGATTTTTGAAGTATAATGTTCATTATCTTGAAGCAGTGATATAATTGTCCATCTTATCAAAATATATACTATTAATCCACTGGATTTCGGCAGCAATGCAGCAATGTCGAGTGCAGTGGATTAGTTGTTCATAAAAAGTTCCATGTAGCAGTAGTGGGCTATTTTTGTTCGTTGGAAAGTTCTGCATTCTGATCTATTAAAGATAAAAACACCCAACTTTACATTTTTGGGTGTAAAATTGGGTGTAAATCTCATAAATCACTGATAATCAAGTGATATTGCGGAGAGAGAGGGATGGAGCCTTCTATACCGCAATGAGCCGCAATCCGCTGCTAATCTTAATATAAGAACGCTATTATACTCATTTTTATTATATATCATTTCATATTATTTTGCTCACTTTTGGGTCTGATTATGGGTAACATATAATATATACAGGTGTATTTTCGAGTCCAAGGATAACCTAAAATAATCCAAAAAACAATAGCACTCTGCATGTAACAATGATTATTTGCAGTTTTTGATGTAATTTTGTTGTCCGTATAACGAACTAAATCCGAAGTTGCAGTACATTTTACATGGGAAAAGAAACAGGACATAGGATTTACATCCACAACACGAATTGCTCACTAATTATATCTCGTGGGACAAAACAACACACTCTCCGGCTTAGAGTGACTCATGGCTGCAACCGTATAGATCTCCGCACACGCATCCGTATAGAGCCAAAACTGTGGGACAAGAGGAAGCAGAAAGTAAAACAAGGCTATAATGTCAACGGCAATACCTATAATGACATTAATACGACCATCAATACTTATTTGCAGTATATTGATGGGTACTTCCATGAATGCGAACTAATGAGGCGCGAACCAGTCTTATCAGACCTACGAGCCAAGTTCAACTACACATTTAAGCAGACAAATGCACAACGAAGTAGTGAGTTCTTCCTGTTATTCGATGAATTTATCAAGGAGCAAGCAGGTGTAAAAGGCTGGGGCAAGGACATGGTGGACGTGTACACAAGACTTCGAGACAAGTTACTAAAGTTCAACCCAAATCTAACATTCCTCACGCTCAACACTAGGAATCTAGAGGATTTCAAGGTGTTCCTTTCCAATAGTATGTATAATGATGCTCTCAAAAAGAATCTTGCGTACTTAAGGTCATTCGTCAAATGGGCTAAAGAGAAACACTATACTGTTTGTGAAGAGTTTGACTCGTATAAGCCCAAATTGCCGAAAAGCCACATAGAAGTAAAGTACCTCAGCATTGAGGATCTGGATCGTATCTACAATCTGGAACTCGAAGAAGGAAGTGCACTAGACCAAACACGCGATTTCTTTATCTTTCAGTGCTATACAGCACTCCGCTATTCAGATTTGAGACAACTTCGTCCAGACAACATATCTATGTTGGGAGATGGGACGTACATTATAAGGCTTCTTACCATCAAAGATAAAGATGACCTCTCCTACCCTCTAGCTGAAAGAGCACTTGAAGTATACAAGAAATACTCCAAAAACATCTATGACGGTGGCCGACTTTTTCCGGTGCTCAGCAACCAAAAGTATAACGAACATTTGAAAAAACTGGGTAAGGCTGCAGGTCTTACAGGAGAATGGATAGACTATGAGTATCGTCTTCAAGAAAAGATTGAAGTTCATACTCCAAAGAGTGACCTTGCCACTCACTCAGCTAGAAGAACGTTTATTGTGACTGCTCTTAACGAAGGGGTCTCCGCCAACCTCATTATGCAGATAACATCACATAGTGATTATAAAGCTATGACACCTTACATAAAGGCGACTATGAAAGGTACTAGCAAAGTAATAGATGCCCTCGACAAAACATACAAAAGTAAAAAAGAAATAAAAGCATGACAAGAGATAGAGAAAACTGGATTCCTCAGCACATAAATGGAAAAATCGTCGTTATTGACAAGTTGACTAATTGTGTTATCTACACTAGCCAAGATCATGGTTTTACAACTGAAGAAAAGTGCTGGAACTGGATTCGGAACATGCAAAAGCAGGTTGGAATCAATATTAGTGAACCTGAGCGAACACCAACGCCTACTTCTGACCCATTATTTTGAAAAGCCCCGACCATACAGGCCGGGACTTTGATAAATTGAATAAAGCGAAACAGAGAATGTTTACCATACGATAATCGTTGTCCCTGACTTGAAGCCAAACAAGGAGAAAGCCTATAAAATAATTATCCGAGCATCCGTACCATATATAATTCATTTTATACTTTATCGCCTTTATTTCTTGCATTTTATATTTCTTTTTTGTATTTTTGCAGAACAAGTAGCAACTATATGAGAATACAATACGCATCAGACCTCCATCTGGAATTCGCAGACAATTGGAGATACTTAAGAGAGAATCCACTGCAAGTAACGGGCGACATTTTAATGCTCGCTGGTGACATTGGTTACCTGGGGGACCAGAACTACCAGAATCATCCATTCTGGGACTGGGCTTCAGAGAACTACAATCAAGTATTGGTGGTTCTAGGCAACCATGAGTTCTACAAATATTATGACCTTTCAAGTTTGAAAGATGGTGATGTCGGTGAAATCCGGAAGAACATCCACTATTACTATAATAAGGTAGTGAGAATCGAAAAAACGGACTTTATTCTTTCAACTCTATGGTCAAGAATTGATGAGGCGAACGCTCCATATACCGAACAATGTGTCACGGACTTCAGGCGTATCATGTTTGGCGAGAACATCCTAACTCATCGCGAGTTTAATGAGGAACACGACAAGTGTTTTGGATTCATCAAAAAAGCAGTAGAAGAAAGTACTGCTAAGTATAAAGTCGTTGTCACTCATCACGTCCCGTCATTCCAATTATGCGCACCAGAGTTTGAAGGTAGCCCCCTGAATGGAGCCTTCACAGTGGAACTTGAAGATTATATCAAAGATAGTGGCATAGACTTCTGGATATATGGTCACTCTCACAGGAACATTGATAAAGTCATAGGATCTACATCTTGCATCTGCAACCAGTTAGGTTACGTTTTTGCCAAAGAACATTTTAGCTTTGATTGTGGCAAATCTTTGGAATTAAGCTAACCTGGGTAACCCTACCAAACACTGTAATACTAGCGTCGGGGGAAACTGCGTGATTGATGACCCAGATGCCGAGCCTAAGTAAAAACTATAGTTCCTCACTATAATTAAGTAACAACATGTAGAGTCTGTCAAGTGTAGCTCTAACTTTATTTGCAAATCCAATCAACTCGAGTGTCTGCTCATTCAGATAGATTCGCTTATTTAGCTCAATCATGATAGAGTCGTAAGTAAAATCCATTTGTGGAGCTATCGTATTGGAGTATGGGTGATTGATTCTAACGCAATATCCAGCCTGTTTGAAAACTTCTGCGACAAGATCTATAACAAAGTCTGTCGGGCGACTCCAGTCATCATTCACACCAATACAGATGTCAACATCACTCAAAGCTGAAGGAAATGAGTGACAATCGATAAGCAACGAGTGTTCATTCAGCAAAGCCTTCAGCTGTTTAATATATGTATGGTAATAAGCCATCATACACAGTCGTTCTTTTTCATCAAGGGTTCGTTTGTTGCCATTAAATTGTGTATAAACGATGCCTTGTCCCATATCATCCAATGGATCATCTTCCAATCTTTCTACGTCAACCACAAACCGTGAATAATCCGCCGTGATGGACTTTACCTTAGGCTTGTTGTCTGGAACGAAAATTAAGTCTGTGTACCAGTCGGTCCATTTCTTCACTTCACGGATAAGATTGACTTTGTCATCCCACTTCGCATGGTCGAGACCAGCTACGCTTGTATGAGGTATGCTCAGGATTATGTTATTGTAACTTTTCACTTTATTTTTGTTTTCCATATTTCCAAAATATCTGTAATCAGTAAATTCTCAAGCCGAACCACTCTTCTATCAGTTTGTTAGTCTGGACTAGCACCATATCACCCAACAACTTGCCATACGTTTCTTCATATATGCAATGTTTCGCCCATGGTGAGTCCTTCTCAAGTTTGCTTATTCTCTCGAGATAGACAGGATATAGCGCTCTTATCTCGTTCTCAAGTTGATGAAGTCGCTGATAATCTGAGTATGCAGACAATAGTAATTCACGGGCATCTCGAACTAATTCGCAACGTAAAGCCGATAAATCGACATATGGCTCTGTCATGATTAACCAAGTTCCACTACACTTCTGCTCTTTTAGTATGCCTTTAAGCAGTGTACCATCCGGTGCTGTTGTTTCTATCTCCTTGGTAAATTCCTGTTCTTCTTCAATTGCTTTTAGGATTCCGTAGGAGATGACTTCCATAGTTGTCTCGTCGAACTCCTTGTAGCGAATCATCTGATTACATACGCTTAGAAGTTCTTCTTCATTCATAGCTGTTATGTCATAATCATCATATTCTTCTGGGACATATTCTTTACTGATGTGTGGCATCAGATGTACAAACGGGTCCTTTCTGGCCTTCTCAGATAGTGGCAAGTCCATCCAAGCAAGCTTTTCTTGCCAGGGCTCTGCTGCACAATAAATGACAGTTCTATTTCCTAGGCTTATTCCACACATGCAAACATAAGCCTGCGTCAGAAGAGTCAATGCTTTCATAACATCACACTGCTCTCCTCGTTTAGCATATTCTTCTATAACTTTTTTACAGTTCATATTTCTTTCTCCTCTGCTTTCAATATACAATATGATAGAGCTAAGCCACAAGTTACAAACACTCTGTAAGTATCCGTATACTGATTATCATTATACTCGCCCGACAGCCATACCATCAAGTAGGCTATCAGAAACAGCGAAAAGACTAACGATAAACATGCTAAAATCAGTAGTTGTTTCTTCATCTCTAAACCTTAACTTTTTAAAAGAGAGCGATATAACTTAACAGTTAGCTACTGGTAGTACTCTATGCGACCTGCACTTGTACACTGTGCGCAATGCATTATGCGACATACGAGCAGTCTTCAAGAACATTTAGACACTAATTTATAATTATTGGTATAGCTCACTCTGTTACGCATATCGCCCTCCGAAAGTTCATCTATTCTACTAAATCATTAGTGAAGTTCAATTCCTGAATCTTCATATCCAACTGACGATACTGTTGCGAATAGTTGTCTAGTTGCTGACGCAGCGGCTTGACTTCAATAGTAGTCACATAGCGGATCTCATTTCTGTATCGACTCCCGGAGTTGGTCGCCTCATTGAACGTGTTGCGGAGTACGCTAATACGTTTGTTGAGTACATCACGCTCAGCCAGTAACTTCGTCATAGTCTGACCATCTTTTGTAACTATTTGCATATTGGTCACGTTGATGCTGTAGATAAGATGCTCAAGTTGAGTCAAGCAATGGTCAAGTTCGCCTATCAACTCCTGTGGGTCCTCCGCTGGTTGGTCGCCCTCCTGGATTCGGACGACATTCTCCAGACGGTCCTTAATCTTCGCGATTCTTGTCTCTAAGTCTTTCCTTAAACTTAATGCTTCTGCTAATTTCATAATTCTAATGTTCTTATTGTTTGATGATGCAAAGATAGCGCCTATTTGAAATGTATCAAAGTATTTGTATTTGTTTGGTTTGAAGTTGCCGTATGCGGGTAGGAACCGATGTTACACCTATTCCCAATAACATCTAAAATCGATACAACAATCTAAATCAGTCTTTGGAGTATTTATAGTTCTTGTCTTGCGTAGCGAACTGCTGGTAGCGGACGTGAACTTCATTCCAGAAGTCGTTTAGCTGGAGAACGTCCTGAATCGGATAGCCAAAGTCTCTACAGAAAAGAGCCATTGTGTGACAAATACATATACCATCAAACACTCCTGGTGTTTCATGTGCCCATGACTGTCCGTCATCACAATTACTAGATTCCAATATACTTGCTCTAGGGTCGTTGTATCGACAATCAAGTTCTAGATAGTGAAGATACTCTTTTCCTGTCAGATAGTTATTCGTAGCAATCATTAATCTGAAGTCACTACCATAGACATCAGCCCCTTCATATGAGAGTATCGAGTCTTCTTCATTATAGCTAAACCTTAAAGTACACTCAACTTCGTAGTCATCATCGAAGTCGTCCCTTTCGCGAGCAGCCAAACTTTCACAGACATCAGCCATTTTCACCCGAAGACGCTTTGTTAAGTCGAACAAACGAGTATTGAGTACATCCATCCTAGCGACTTCCTGCGGAGTCTCCAGAAACATCCAATTAAGCAATGTCCGTCTTTGATCAAGCAGAAGTTCCAGATCTTCTTTGTGTCTGAGCAATACATGTTGTTTAAGTCTGTCTGGGTCTGAACCAACAACACTTCTTATCTGTTCTTCAATTCGAAGAACTTCATCTCTGACCACCTCAAAGGGGGCATTGTAGAAATCTCTGCACAACCTATTATAGTTGTCTCTCTCCTTTTGTAGATACTCTCTGTCTTTTATCATAAAGCTTATTTTTTTTTATTGCAAAGATAAGAGAAGAGTAACAAATAGTAGGTAAATAATTGCTCTATGGTATAAACAGTTGGAAATATGATATAAACTTGAAACCTTTATGTCTTAATTATCTGCTATTTGTTAGTTTTACCTTAATATATTATAAAAAATTAGGTTTATTTTGCGATTATTTGGTCATTCGCAAAAAAATATCTAAATTTGTGATGCAAAAGTGCGTCTACGGACGTATCAAATGCTCAACCTGCTGCTTTATGATCACACCTGCGGATGTGATGTCGGTGACGGGAACTTATGTAAAAAAGCGTTTTGTTGACGCTTGTGTTCTGTCTCAGAACTTAGGACACTCTGGACGCATATAAAAATATGCCATTTGGAACCAAGCAACGATAAGATGCCAACTGTATGTATGCCATACCACATCCTTTCTTTCGAGGGGATATAGTGTGTATATATACGGCGTGGAGTCTTTGACGTTGCTCAATGTTTCATTAATGGCAGAGCAAGTCCTAAGGCTCTTGAGACGTGAAGCATGAGTAATGACAATCGGCTTCACGCTTTTTTTATGCTCAAAAGTTAGGACTTTATGTCTTTTTGAAGAGTAGTTTTTTTTAGTAAAATGCCAGACAGGAGCCTATGGCAAGTAACTAAAAACAAGAAAGAATATGATTATTATAGAAATGGTTGAAAAAAAAGTAAAAACAAAAACTTTAGTGGCCATCCTAAATAGAGATGTCCAAATTGCGGATGTGTTTATTTTGGTTTAGTTGACGTGAAATCACTTTGGATAGAACCAAAAGAATTCAGAGACAATGAATATGGGACCGGAAGACCAAGTATTAAAGTAACTCTGTAGGCATAATATAGCGCCCAGGATAAGTATATAATAACAATTGGTACACTATAATGGCAATTTCCTACCAAAGTCATCAATCGGTTATGTCAGTTCAAAAGATGTTTCTAACTTTGCACTCAGAGACAGCCGAAACGCTTGAAAGGAAGTAGGAGTTACAAATGATTAGTTAACATGGGTATTTTGGTTAGCTGTATAATCGGTGGTGCACTCGCAATAGCAGTAGTGAGTTTTATCGTTGGTTTTATAGACAAATGTATATAATTAATAATTTCGTTAATTATGGAAGTAAGAAACATTAAGTACACGTATTACGACAAGCGGACAGGTAAAGGTCCTTTTGAAGCAACTAACAATGGTGGTGTCGTCGGAGAATATGGAGCATACCCCTCTATCGAAGCGATGCTACAATCAACTCATCCAGATTACTTCAACATTAGGGTAATAAGTTATGATGTGGCTAGATATTAGTATTCATTTATTAACAAAATAAAAAAATATTATGGACTTACAAGAGCACATTAGTTCTCTAAAAAAAGAACTAGAGATAATAGAAGAAAAAGAAGGAACGAAGGGAGATGAATATTGCAAACACGTTTTGAACAATATAACAATCTACCAACGTAAGGAGCAACTTGAGGCGTTCTTAAAGGATTTTATGCTTGATTATTCACCGACAGACCCCAGATTAGCTCGAGAATTCTATAAAAGTCTCTGTGACGCACTAATTTTCCCAATGTTAAAAGATTATTCAGATGAAGCCCATTCCTACTGGTTTGATAACTATGTTAAGTATAAGACATTAGAGATTGAGCATAGTAAGAAATTGGGAAGGAAAGAAATGGAGAGTGGATATTATCATCTTGGGGTGGTTTATTCTGGAGAATATGCAAATACGGGAAATGAATCCTACTTTAACAACGCCAAACATCTATTATCAGAGGTAAAAGGTGAATTATATTTGTTTGCACAAGAAGAGCTAACCAAACTTAGAGGTTGAAGAGTTGCTTCAAATCGAAATTCAAAATCTTGTATAACAAATAACAAGTATGGGTACATTAGATGATTATAAACAATTCGTTGGTAGCATAAATAATGCTCTAAATAATTCAGCCACGGATTATGAACAACTTTTTTCGGAAGAAGAATGGGTTTTCGAAAGCCCTGTCGTAATAAAGACTCCCTCTGAAAGATCTGCAAAAGCGATAAAAAGTTTTTTAGAAAAGATGGTCTTCATACCAAGCAGTGATAAAAACTTGAGTGTTTATCAAATACGAGATAATGCGAAATATTTCGATAATATTCCTGCACCTGACTGCTTACATGATTTTTGTATACACGAAGGTATCGATAGTAACGTGACAGAAGAACTGGGATTTGGCTTTGGTGCGTTTGTTAAACCATCTCAGGCTTTTTCTTTTGTTGATTACTTGACTTCAGTGACTGGATACAAGTTTGAAATTGCTCTTGAAGAAGAAATTATATGGGCAAGTAGACTTGGACGCGGTTATTCTCCGCTTATTAATGGTTCCGGTATAGGTATGCCACAACTTGCCATTGATAAAGACGGAAATAACGAAATTCTGATTTATAACGACAAGTATGGTGAAAACATTAGTGTTAACAAGATTGACGAATGGAACAAACCTTACGATTTTTATGTTGTTTGTAAATCAAAAGAGTTTGTCGATAAACAATTGTCAATACTCGGAAATATAATCAACGAGACTTTCGAAGAACAAAATAAGGAGATGTCATCAATATTTGATAGTATAGTCGACGACCCCTTTGACGACGAATAAGCTAACATTTAATCGATTCAAATACAATTTTATATGAAAACTCTTTCTGGTATAAGAACTGCGACAGATCTTCTTGAACAACAAGTTTGTTTACTGTGCGCAGAAAAAATAAGTGATGGTGAATATAAGGAGAAATTGGACAGATTACTCTATGATCAACAGAGTATATTTAAAAATCTGCGCATGATTGACCCCATTTTGGTGCCGATTTTAACAAAGGGAGAGAGTACCTTTACAGATGATGAGGCATCCGTATTGTTTGACAAAATTATAGAATGCAGCAAAAAGAGAGAAAAATTGAGTATGGTCTTTACAGGAGCTTGTGCTTCATATGTAATCCAACGCCAATATTATTCCATACCTAAATTTATTAATTTCGAAAAAACACCACATGTCCTAATTAGACCATATCAAGACCAAGGCTGGGAAGATTTTGCAGTCAGAATGATGAATCAAATAGTTCTTGGTTGTTTTATGTCTCTGCCATTGGGTAAGATAAGAACAACATTCATTAATCCTTCACTATCACAAAAAGCCAGTTTGTTTAACGGGAAAGTTTCACCTGAGATTTGCAGAACATTAATTGAGAAAGAAGAGATTGATTCTTTTATTGATTCGCTAATTGACCGTCTTAAGAATTGTATCCAAAAAGGGAATGCTAGAATAGAAGGGTTACCTGATTATGAACTAGTGGTATTATTGGATTATCCATATCTATTTGACGACATAACAGAGAAAATGCGTCTAATTATTGAGAGAGGGAACCAAGCCGGTATACATTTTATCGTTTTAAATGATCTTAGACGAACTTTTGACTATAAAGACACTTATGATATACTTAGCCAAAAGCAACTATTTGCTGACTTCGGAGCTTATGATATTGCGAAACAGGAAGATTATGATCAAATTCAAACACTAATTTACGAATTAGTGAGTCAACCAGCATTATTAGATTTATGTTTTAAACATTTAAACAACAATCCCGAAGATACTACTTCTACCCAATCGGAAGTATTTACAGAGAAAGAATATGCTATAGTAAATAATGGCTTGTCTGTTCAGATTGGTAAACCGACAGACAAGAAAACTATAGAATTTAGTTTAGGTCAAGATGGACATGTGCATAGTTTTATTATTGGTCAATCTGGTTCGGGAAAGTCCGTCTTGTTACATGACATAATCCTAGAAGCAATAAAAAAGTACTCTCCAGAAGACCTGCAATTATATCTATTAGACTGCAAACTAGGAGGTGTTGAGTTCAACCGCTATAAAGATGTCAAGCACGTTCGAGCATTATTAGTAGATAACAGTGACATCCAGGTGATTCTCGAAATATTGCGAGACCTCAGAGAACAAATGCAAGAAAGAGGTAAAGCGCTTAGAGAAGCAGGAGTCCAGAATATAGATGACTACAATGCATCTCACTCCGCAGAGAGAATGTCTAGAATATGGGTAGTGATAGATGAATGTCATGTTTTATTTGAGCAACACCTAAATAGTGAACGTAAAGCAAGGACAGAAATAATTGATATTATTACCAAGGTAGCTACAGAGGGAAGAAGTCAGGGAGTTCATCTGATAATGGCAACTCAGACATTAGCCAATGCAGATATTCCAACTGCAATACTCAATAACATTACTGACAGGTATATTTTGAATTGTGCGCCTATTGATGCAGAAAAGATGTGGTCGAATAGTAGCAAACTCACGGGTAATTTGGGGGTCGGTGATGCATTATATCATAACACTATGGGAAGATTCCCTGACACTCAATTCCATTCTTTCTATCTTACAAAAGAAGATGCAGAGCTACAGATATGTGCAGCTGTTGCTAAGGCAGAGGGGCACCAGTCTAACGGTCAGTTCTATTTTAACGGTTCTCAGTTGTTCCGATTCGATCAAGAAATCGTCGAGACTATAGGCAAAATTCGGAAAGAGAATTTAAAAGCGTGTGTAGGTAAGAGTATCAGCCTGAATCAAGTTCCTGTCACAATAACTCTGAAACAAGATTTGAGTGAGAACATCCTATTGACAGGTATAGACGAAAAAGAGCAAAGTATTCGAACTGCTGTAGATTTAGTATTCTCCCTTGTTGCGAGTAATAAGCAAGCGGGGTTAAACTATAAGTTTTATGTCTTGAACTTCAGAGATGATGATGAAGCTGAGTACCAGGATGTTCTTGAGCAACTTGAGGATACTGGTTTTGTAGAGATTGTACGCAAGAGAGAAGTAGGTGCTCTGCTTAAGAGACTTGTTGATAGCATTAAGAACGACAATGTAGAGCCATCAATACTTGTATTATTAGGACAGCAACGTTTTCGTGAACTTAAGTTAGATGTAGAAATAACATCTGCGTCGAACAGTATAGATGCTTTTGGCTCTATGAATTTCATAGTTCCAGACCAAGTGTCAAGTGCACCTGTCAAAACTTATAAGAACGCTTTAAATTATATTCTAGACAATGGTCCCGACTACCATGTCCATACAATACTTCAAGTTGACAAGCCAGACAATTTGTTGTTTGAAGAATTTGTGACAAGCAAATTCGTATTAAAGAAGTTTCGTCATCTTATTATGTTGCGATCAGACGAAAAGGCATCTATGAAACTGGGAATCCCAGATGAAATCAGGTTAGAGTCTCTGAACAGCGAACCTGAGAGACTGAGAGCTGTCTATTATGCGGATGGTGATGAGGGATGGACACTTTTCTCCCCGTTTGCAATGCCCGATAAAGAAAATATCACAAGTTTAACAAAAAAGGAATAGAATTATGGCAAAAGATGTTGGTATTAGGAATATTGACGAACTTCGTCAATTTAGTGGAAATCTAAAAAACCTAGGTTCCCAAATGAGTCAGATATTCCATAACGCAGAAAATCATCTCCGTCATGTAAGTGAAGGATGGGACGATGAAAAGAATGCTAAGTTTGCTGAAGAATTCAGTGTTGAAGTCCGAAACATTGATACTCTATCTCAAAAGATAATAGAACATGCTGCCTATTTGAATCGTCTGTGTGATATTCAAGAACAATATAAAAGTATGCGATGATGGCTTCCGATGCACAAGTCAAGGAGATTGCTCTTCTCCGGCAATATGCCAACCGACTTGACACCTTCAAAGATGTTATTCTTGGAGGATGTCTTGTATTGCAGCACAAAGCAGAAAATATTCTGGATAACATTCAGAGAGATGGTTCCCGTGCGAAGTCCGTACACGATAGTTGCTCTGAAGACACATCGGATATTGTTCGAAAGTACGAACATATCGTTGAGCACTATCGTCTCACATCTAACAATAGTGTCTTGTTAGGAAGTACGGCTAGTGATGCAAAGCAAAAAATGAGAGAGATCGATAATTGTATAAACGACATTAACGATAAAGCCGCTCAGATAAAAGCACTTATCACAGGACTACAGGAAAGAACCGCTGCATACGCGCTGGTTATTCGCGATATGGCAGGAAAGGGATGCGAGCAGTTAACAAAGCGGTGTGATATTCTTGAAAAATATAAAGAGCAGCAAATATGATACTAAAGGACATTAATACTATTAAAGCAAATCAAGAAGAACTCAAGCGATGCAATAAGATACTTGAGGACAACTGGACAGACAGTTCTGCGGACCAGTTCAAGACCACATATCTTGGTCCTATAGAAGCTGCCGGAACTGCTTTCGTAGCAGAATCCTTTGTGCATGGACAAACGCTCAGAAGACATCTGCAGGAACTAGAAGAGCTTATGTTTCAACTTGGCAAACTAAAGAATGAACTTTCTGACATTTGCCAACACCCATCTTGGGAAGGTTGTGCTATTGGTATCGTAGATGGACGTACGCCCGAAAATGAGACTTATGCGACACAAGAGTTCTTCGTCTTAACAAAAGAGGAAGTTCCACTCTTGAATGACGAAGATGAGTTGCTGCGCATTGCTGAGACTCGAGTTACAAATATTGTAGAATTAGAAAATGCGCGTTTCCATATGCCTATTCATTGATACCAAAGATAAGCTAACTTATACCAAATAGATCTAGGATATTAGTTCATACCATAAAGAAGTTATAAATTTGCGAAGTCAAACTTTAAAACAATTATTATGGCAAATGAGAAGTTACATCTTGTTGATGCTAAAACTGAGTACTTTATCTCGCTTGACGAGATTTTAGTATGCATTGCAGCTGGCAACTACACAGATATCTATCTGGTTAATCACACCAAGTATCCTGCTATCAGAATTCAGTTAGGACAACTATGGACTAAAATTAAAGAGTTAGGGAAGTTGGTAGAACATCATCTGGAAAGAATTGGACGTTCATATATCATCAATATGAAGTACATCCAATATGTAAATCCGAAAAAGGGGAAACTAATTCTTCATACTAATAAAGATGTAGAACTGAAAATACCCAAAAAAGCCGCAGAAGGACTTGTGAAGTTTGTTGGGCGCAAAGAGGACAAGCGAGTCGTAACCGTCTTTGCCAATAAGCGTAAGTTAACTGTGGGAAGACACCAACTTAATGAAGATATGACATTTGAAAAAGGTCGTATGTATGTTGATCTTGGATTGCCTTCGCATACTATGTGGGCATCAATGAACGTAGGTGAAGGCGGTTTGTTAGAGCCGTACTATGCCTGGGGAGCATTGTGCGAATACAACACTTATAGCAAACTACGCTATGAGAATCGCACTGGCAAGGAACAGCTGTCAGATGGTAACAGCCTGAGTCTGCGTTATGATATAGCTCGTCAACAATGGGGAGGAAGATGGCATATGCCGACTCTTGACAATTACAGAGAATTGGTTAATGAATGTGCGATGACTTGGTGTTCACTCGGCAATCGCAGACGTGCTATACTTGTAACAGGACCGAACGGAAACAAGATAGTCTTACCAGTTACCGGCTACTACAAGGACAGTGAAATTCGTGATGACCGTTTCCAGGCTTATTACTGGACGTCGAGTCTTTACAAAGACAATCCAGAGAGAGCGTGGGCTATATTTTTCGGCGAGGAAGATGATGAGAAAGTAAGTGTATTCAATCGCATTGACCCAAGAGAAAAATTCCAGGGACTCAGTGTACGTCCAGTATTTTCTCCAGAAGATGACATAATTGATGATGAGCCTACAGAGAAGAAGAAGGTAATAATATTCCATGAGTACTTCCCGGACTACTCGTACGACAATACAGATGAGTACCCTCATGCTGTAGCTCGGACTTGTCTGGAAATGGGGGAATGGATTGTCATGGAGAAGACACTTCCATTGGACCCCAACTCTGCTCTGGAAGAAGCAAAGAAGTCCTGTGCAACTCTACAACCAGATATTATCGTTGGAATCACAACTGCTTGTACTTTCTGCAATCAGATGACAGATTACACTAGGATTATGATTGATCCGACGTGTACTGCTTCAAAAAAACTCAGTGAGCACATAGACTATGGGCTTAGCTCTGGAGATTCTGAAGAAAGAGCCAAGCGTGAAGAACTTATTAGAAAGTTCCGCGAGTTTGAAGAGCAGAATCAGTTTATCGCTTCAGATAAGCCTTGCTGGGTAGCTGTTCACGATAAACCAGAGCAAGCTGTCGAAGGTTGCAGGTATGTGAAGTTGCCAAACTTTAATGTACTGGCAAGATGGAGAAGAGTTTTCTTATATCCACTTTTCTTGAAAGTTCTTAAAAACGAGCCAGAGAAACAAGAGGATTTAGTGGAAAGTATAGTTTCTAGTATGGAACGTCTGAACCAAGGGACTTCAATGAAAAGAGAATATGATGACGACTTCTAAAAGCATCGTATGAGAAACAACATCTCAAAATCACGATACACATTATTCCGACAATGCCCCAAGGCATTGTGGTTGAATACATATAAGCCAGAACTATGTGTGATCAGTGATGCACTTCAGCAACGTTTTCAGGCTGGAAGCATAGTTGGTAATTGGGCAAAGGGACTTTTTGGCAAGTACGTTGAAGTTACTATATACGATGCAGATGGGAAACTCAATCTCACCAAGATGGTTGCCAATACTCGTAAGTGTATAGAATCTGAAACTGAAGTTATCTGCGAAGCTGCTTTCCAATATGCTGGAACATATTGTGCTGTTGACATCCTAAAAAAAGACAACTCCGGATATGCCATATATGAAGTCAAGAGTAGTACAGACGGCGACAAAGAAGTATATGCACAAGATATCGCTTTTCAGAAGTATATACTCACACACTGCGGGATAGAAGTGACTAGAACTTATCTGATTTCCATCAACTCAGATTATGTGCTTGATGGGGAACTTGACATACATAGGCTTTTCCAAATACAGGACATCAGCGTTGCTGTGGAACGAGAATATTTGTCCGTTGAGCATCAAGTAGCCAAAGCAAAGCAGATGCTTGCACAAAAAGATGTTGAACCAAATGAAGACCTAGACATCCACTGTCATAAGCCGTATGATTGTGCATTCTGGGAGTATTGTTCAAGGCATATCCCAGAATGGTCTGTCTTCGACCTCTATCGAATGACCTTCGATAAGAAGATTGCCTACTATCAGCAGAACAAGATAACATACGAGCAATTACAGAATGAAGCGCTTAATGAGAAGCAGCAGATGCAAATCCATTGCGCTCTCAACGACTATATATATATTAATAAGGTAGAGATAGCAAATTTCCTATCTACCATCACCTACCCGCTATACTTCCTGGACTTTGAGACCATGCAGCCAGTTATTCCTGAATTCCAGGGAACTCATCCTTATCAACAGATTCCATTTCAGTATTCCCTCCACTATATAGAACAAGAAGGTGGTAAGCTAAAGCATAAGGAGTTTCTTGGTGAATCAGGTGAAGACCCTCGGCGGACTTTGGCAGAGCAACTTTGTGCAGACATCCCATTGGACGTGTGTACAACGGCTTATAATAAAGCTTTCGAATGTACACGATTGACGGAACTTGCAGATACATTTCCAGACTTAGCCCAGCATCTTCTGAATATTCGAGATCATATCGTTGACTTGTTGGTACCCTTCCAATCTGGGTGGTACTACGTTCCCGCAATGGGAGGCTCGTCTAGTATTAAGAGCGTTCTTCCAGCTCTATTCCCTAATGACCCAGAACTGAACTATCATAACTTGGCTGGTTCTGTTCATAATGGTGGTGAAGCAATGAGTATCTTCCCAAAGATTAAAGATATGACGACAGAAGAACAAGTTGCTGCAAGACAGTCATTACTGAAGTACTGTGAGCTTGATACTTATGCCATGGTGAAAGTTTGGCAGAAGCTGAAGGAAGCTGCTGAGATTTAGTTCATAACAAGAACGGAAGATTTCATACCATTGGCAACAAATAATATCTATATCCATTAATTTGTTAGTACATTTGCAGCAACTAAAAAAGCAATGGATATGGAAGGTAAAACAAGAAAGAACAATATGAATCTGTTCACGGCATCTGAACAGATTGTAATACTCGCAGAAAACTCTGCTTTGAGTAAGGAATTCTACAAGAAAGCTGCGAAGTACATCAAGTATATCTCACAAAAACTGAATATCACAGAACGTCAATGCGTGATGCTTGCAATGTTTCTAGAGAACTCGGAATATACTGCTGTACATCTTGGAAGTTTTGCTAAATATCTCAGGTGCAGAACCATTAGTCTGCTGTGCTATGTGCCAGATATCGATGAACTAGAACAAAGACAGTTTATTGTGCGTTCTCGTGACTTCAACGAAGCAAAGTACTATAGGATTTCAGCCGCCGCAGTAGAGGCATTCAAAAAGAATGAATGCTACCAGCCAAGAGGCATCTCTAACTTATCTTTTAATGAGTTTTTAGCAGAATTAGAGGTCGTATTCAAAAGTATACCTTCAGAAATGACTTTTAACAAAGTGAGCGACTTACTGGACAAAAATCCTCAACTTAGTATGGTTCAATGTGTCAAGGAGTACACCCTTGACATGGAAATGGAGACTATTCTGCTCTACTTCATTCACATGCTTGTCAACGAAGAAAATGATTCTGTCGAACTTCGCGACATAGAAAAGCTATTTGATGATAAGCGACGATTTCGTGAAATAAAATTTGATTTACGTAATGGTGATCTACCATTACAATCACTAGGAATCATCGAATATGGATTCTCCGGAGGTTTTGCAAATCGTGAGTCCTTCAGACTGTCAAATGAAGCTAAAGAAGCTATCTTTTTTGGCTCAGAGATTATACTAAACAAAGACGCAAGAAGACCTAGAATCAGAGCAGAAGAAATAGCCCCCAAGAAACTGTACTACGACGATGAAGTTGAAAGTAAAATCAATGAACTATACGATATTCTCGAAGATAAGAATTACAAAATCGTTCAGAAAAGACTAATTGATTCTGGACTCAGAAGCGGTCTAACTTTCTTGTTTTTCGGTCGTCCGGGTACGGGCAAGACAGAGACTGTACTTCAGTTAGCTCGACGTACCGGCAGAGATGTAGTACAAGTTGACGTAGCAAAGCTAAAAAGTATGTGGGTAGGCCAAAGCGAAAAGAACATCAAAGTACTCTTTGCACAGTACCGTCAGAAAGTGAAGGATTGCAAGGTAACACCAATACTTCTCTTTAACGAAGCTGATTCTATCATTGGTACCCGTCGAGAAGGTGCTGAAGCTGCGGTTGATAAACTTGAAAATTCCCTCCTCTCTATCATACTTCAAGAGATGGAGACTCTCGAAGGTATTATGATAGCGACAACTAATCTGGAGAAGAATATGGACAAAGCTTTTGAGCGTAGGTTCCTTGTCAAAATTAGGTTCAATCAGCCAGATGTTAGCGTACGAAAGAAAATATTCAAGACGATGATCCCAGAGTTGTCAGACTGCGAGTACGCAACGCTTGCGAACAAGTATGAGCTCAGTGGTGGTCAAATAGAGAATGTTGCAAGACGATATACTATTAACAATATTCTTCACGGTGAATGTGATAACCGTATGAAGGTAATCACAGATTACTGCGAGAGCGAAAAGATTATTAGAAATAGTCACAAAATAGGTTTCTGATATGATAGTAAAGGATATAAAGTATTCTTACCTCGATAGCAAGTACCAGTTGGGGCCGTTTGTAGAATTCGAAGCAGAACTTGAAGTTCCAAGCTTTGATTATGATGATGTAGTTGATGTCCTTAAGAAAAAGTATCCAAAGTTGAGTGATGTCAAAGTAATGAGTTTTAAAAGATATTAGTTATGAGAGGAAAGAATAGAATCAAAGCCGAAGAATTGAATCAAAGGTTGAAGCAGTTGACTGGATGTCCAAATGATGTAGACCTCCGAAAGATGACACTTAATGAAGTGGAGGATTTAATTTCAAGTAGTCGTCTTCGAATGATTGAGAGATTAAGAAATATGGGTGGGACAAATCTGAGAGTTCCGTTAAAACTAGAATGCTTTGATACGATATTTAAAAATATTCTCAAAAATACATTATATGAAGGATTCCACAGAGTATTCCATCTAATATAAATAATAGTTTTGGTTTCACCTTTAACACAAAAACAGGATAAAAACCATTGTTCGAATACACGTAAGATATAACAAAGTCAAATCACTTTATGTAAAAAAGAAACGTTATGAAACGATCCTATATAATAACAACAATACTCATCTTGATGGTTCTTCCAGTCAAAGCCATCAAGGAAATTTTAGTGGATTTTGAGTGCAATATCTATTCTATTAACAAAGAAGAAAACGATGCTGGTCGTACATTTACCCTAGCTTGTGAAGATGGCGGGTGGTGTGTGGTAAAAAAGAGCAATCATCCAAACCAGAAAGTCGGTTACGGTGGACTATATATCTTTAGAAGGCCATATACAAATGAATGGGACGAACCACAGTTCTATTGTTTGGACTTGATGTGTACTGTCTGCGCTCAGAAAGGAATCAAGTCGATTGTCCAGAAGTACACTCTTTGGGACGTTCGCTGTGACAAGTGCGACAACATCTTCAATGTGACTAACGGAAAATCGGTGACTTCTAAGACAAAGTTGAGCCTACTGACGTATATTGTGGACGTAGTGCGCGAAGGTTGTATACGTGTTCATAATGACGAAGGACTCGAACAGCGTAATATGCTTTGGGGCAACACACTAATCAAATAAATCTATAAGTGAAATGGAAGCTATAGATGAAAATGGTGACTTAATAGCATGGTTCTCTGATGATCCAGATGACTGGAATTCATTCTCTGACTACGAACGCAAGATAAAGAGAATGGTTCTCGAATATAACGAAGTTGCTTTCTGCTTTGGAGAGCATCTTCTAGGGTATAATTCATATCAAGCTTTAGAGCTAATAAAGTTGCTTGCGAAGTTGAATGTGAATTATCCCCAGCATCAGGAACTTAAAAAGAAGCTTCTGGACATTCGTACCCTTTCTAATTATCGATTGAGAAGTAACCATCCGGATGAACTTGACGAACCTATGCTTTCTCAAGAATTCCGAATAGCCGAAGATAATTTCAAAAAAGCAGTTAAACTTTGGCATCAGGGGAAACGGCACCAAGCCATCAAACACTACGAAAGAGCTGGACTTTACGGACACCCCTTGGCATACGATTTCTTAGGGGGAGTCTTTGAACAAGGGCTTGGAGGTTTTAAGCCTGATATACATAAAGCGATAAAGTATTATAAGGAAGGTGCTGATGATGACATAGGCGATTGCGCCTTCTCGCTGGGCATCTGCTATCGTGATGGTGTGCAAGGTCTTGATGTGAACTTGGATGAAGCCTACAAATGGATTAGAGAAGCTTCGCTGCTTGAGACTTGCAATGCAGGTAACGCACTTGGCCAGTGCTTCGAAAATGGATGGGGATGCGAGAAAAATCTACGGAAGGCACTCTATTGGTATGATGTAAGTTTGACTGGAGTCGAGAATGGAGACCGACTTAGAGCGAAGTTAATTAATCAAGGGAAACAACTCCCATTGAAACTTGATGGCTTTAACTATGGAACTGTACACTACATTCAGAGAGCATCCTGGTGGGAGAAGTACTACAAGCAGAATAATATGATAGAAGTGTAGGCGTATACTATCCATTCCTAAGTCAACCTAAATCTGCCTAACATATCCTTAATTCCTAATGATTATTAACGAATTTCTCTATCTTTGCATCAAGTTTGAAACAAACTAAATGTTAGTTTAATATAGTACAAAGATGGAAGAAACTGTGTATGTAGCATACCTAAGGGTCAGCACCCAACGTCAGGGAACATCCGGATTGGGACTTCAAGCCCAACAGGAAATAATACGGAATTACCTCAATGGTGACTCTCCGATTGCAGAATTCATAGAAGTGGAAAGCGGAAGGAAATCTGACCGTCCCAAACTCCATAAAGCTCTTGAATTGTGTAAAAAGAAAAAAGCGACACTCATTGTCGCCAAAATGGATCGTTTATCCAGAAACGTAGCGTTTACTTCTCAGCTGCTTGACTCTGGCATCGAAATTGTATTCTGTGATTTTCCAAAAGCGAATCGATTGGTGTTGACAATTATATCAGCAATATCGGAATATGAAGTAGGTTTGATTCGACAGAGGACAAAAGCTGCTCTTCAGGTGAAGAAAGAGCAAGGCTGTCAACTCGGCAAGCCAGAAAACCTTATGCGGAATTTGGACAGAGCCATTGCCAACAGCCGTAAAACAAATCAGGAGAAAGCACTTAATAATGCTAATAATAAAAGAGCCGTAGCCATACTAAGAGGTTTGGTCAATAAGACCTCGAATATGTCAGAGATGGCTAGGATTCTTAATGCAGAAGGATTCTTGACTAGTCGTGGTTGTAGTTTTTCGTCGAAACAGGTATCATTGCTCCTAGAAAGATATAGCATCCGACCTTGAGTAAATAATGATGCCCATTTGAATTGCGTACTCAAGGATTATTAGATATCGCTAGATTCCGACTTTAACCTATCTCGATAGCTTGATATAGTGAAAACACTCAATACTAATCCGTTAGACTTAAGATATTCGCGTTCTTCTCGTAGTGACATGCCATCATGGTGTAAACTGCAATATTTTTCAAATTTCGAATAACTATCTTTTTTCGTTATAATACCCCTATCATTAAGATACCTATAGATAGTAGAGCGTCCTATCTCAAAATCCTCGTCATTCAAGGCATTCAAATTTTCTGTAACACTTAATGAAGTGTTGTATGATCTATCAAGAATCTGCCATCGTAACTCCTTTCTTAAATGGTTCGCATTTATTCTCCCACGGCTACTATAGTGTAGTATTATCTTCTTTTTACTGCTACGTTCTAAAACAGAATCAAAAAAATCTCTATACAATTCTATTATTCTATTTAGCGGAGTTTCAAAACATTCGCGAACTTTTCTCATTAAAAGACTATTCGATAGAATATTGTCAGTATTGTCAAAGAACCTTTCTCTGTCAACTAACAGATTGAAAAGCAGTTCATCTGGTGAAATGCTCGAACATATCATTCTCCTCATCCACGCACGGTGGAAAAGTGTACTTCGGCGATGATGTCCATCCGTCAACGTCTTCGGAATCCACGGAAGCTCCAAGTAGCCGAGGTCGCACTCTTGATACAGAATGTTATCTCCGAATAATTTCCAGTCATTCTTTTCTGTTCTATATATATACCGGTATTGGTGAACGTATCTCTTGTAAAAATCCTCCCACGGCATAGAAACATTATCTTTTAGCATAGTGTCGCTGAATCGGATTTTGACAACACTGGCCGTCTGAATTATTCCCAAGTCAATATTATTTGTGTTTTCTCTTTTTCCTATGATATCAACTTGGGATGAAATCAGACAGATTCTTTCCTTGATATCTGTTCTTTGTTTCTGAGTTAATTGCTTATAATAGCATTTATTATAAAGGAAATCTAGGTAATCAGTACTATTGATACCGAAATCTGAAAGTGAATAAATGATGTTGGAAACATCGTATCTAAGTTTAATCCCTGGAAGATTCCGATTCGTCCCGTTGAAATACTGAGCACACTTCAAACCACACTTGTCCTTGATGACCTCATTTAAATCAGATTCTACTTGAGTATGTACTTTGTATGAGCAATACCTAAAATAGTACTTGTCTTCGATTCTCGTATCAAAAACATAGATAAGTCTCATACGTAACCCCTTATACGTCCCCGTTTTTGGATCAGTCTGCTGGTTTGAAAGTGATGTGTACCAAAACGTTGGACGATACGTTAATCTTTGAACTAATTGTTCGGCATCGTCATAACAGGTCTTATCAATATCAACTCCAACGAAATAACTGCCTACGAAAAACTCGTCAGCCTTACCTGACATCGTGAAACATCCATCTGTTTTCACATAGCTAGTTGTCTCAGTATTCGGCTTGAAATTTGAAAACAATGCACAGAAAGTATAACCATCAAGTGCATAATTCAGCAGTTCCTCTGGAGTAACCGAGTCCTGACGGAATGAAACCTTTTCTGCGAGACCAGCATCTTTTCGGAGTTGTTTACCTTCCTCACCAGCTGCGATAGCCGCAGTAATCTGTTCTTTTGTCTCATATGCATATTTGCTAATTGAGACTGAAAAAAAATAATTGTCATCTTTGTACATAAATCTCTACGAGCAATTAGATGCCCGTAGAGATAGTACTCACAATTTTCTATTTAGTCTATTATACGGATGCATTTTATCCTTACGCCCGTACCACCATTTGTATACATCTTCAAATATACTTTTATACAAATTGACCAGAACCTGGATCACAATAGCATTCCCAGCTTGTTTAAACAACTGTGCATCTGACACGCCAGATTTGACAAGTTCGTCTATGTGCTTCTCTTCTACGCTCATAAATCTGAAGCACTCGCGTGGGGTAAGACGGCGAAGACGGAAATAGTCACCAACGTCTAGGTTGTCCAACTGCTCAAGGATATCATTCTTACTGGCATTGATAATCTTAAACTTACGCTCTGTGCTGATAGATGCGCTGTCAATAAGTTCCTTGTAGGGAATCATCACTTGTTCTGTAGCATGCCACACCTCAAGTATGCCTGGTCTCGGATAATGAGCAAAGGACAAGAACATCTTGTAATTTCCTATGGCATAGTTCTTGTCGGCAACTAGCGTTGGACAAATATGAAGTTTTTTCTGCTTGTTTAATGACTCAGATTGCTTATCATCCTTACACTTCTTACGTATGCAGGATGGTGTAACAAACTGGTTGAAGCAGTTCCCCTTGTCGCCTATATGAATCTTAATATCATGTTCAGCCTGTTTGCCACTTATGTCAAGCAAAAAACTTAAAGCAACTTCATCCGAAAAGTAGTACTTCTCGTCTACGACACTTTCTAGAAGTTCTTCTGCTGGTACATTGCACCCAATAGGCGCGGGGAAATATATACTCTTGTTAATGTCGTTTCGCACCGATACCATGAACACTCTGTTTCTGTTTTGGGGTACACCATAATCAGCAGCACACATAGTTGACCATGTATTGTTGTAACCACACTCGGAAACAGCGTTTCTCCACTTCTCAAATTCCCCCTCGAACTTTGTTTCAAGCAATGGAGGTACATTCTCAAGAATACAAACCTTTGGGCTTTTGGATTCGATGGCCGGACGGATATGCCAAATCAGAGACGAAGGTGTACCAGATCCTTCTGTCATGCCTTTCTGAGCTCCTGCTCTAGTCAAACTTTGGCAGCATGAAGAATAAATGAGAATATCGAAATCGGGAACTTTACCCCAGTTGATTTTCGTAATGTCAGGATAATGACATCTCTTTGCTTCTGGAAACAGCGCGTTGTGGCTAGCGATGGCATCTTTATCAATCTCGCACCACCCGACCAACTTGAATTCAATAAGACATCCCTTCGTCTGACGGTTATACCATCTAGCATACTCACGGAGAGCCAAAAACTGTGTATCAAATCCAGCAAAAGCGGAGAATACCTTGATAATAATCTTCTTTTTCATAGTGCAAATGATTATTTTTACTTCGTTTTTTTTAGACATAACATCCCCAGGGAGACTCTTTTTAGCACTCCGGCATGAGTGCCGAAAGAGTCTCTCAGTATAGATGCAGATAGTTAATGAATAAGTGTGCTTATGCTCTCATCACACTCTTTGAACTTGATGGGACAGTTGGTGTATTCATCTGCAAGAATGGAGGTACCTTACAGTCCGCAGTCATGCATAATGTATGCAAAAGCTCAACGTTGTACTGACTCAAGTTCTTAACGAGAGTCACTCCAGAGGTGTCAGGCAACTTAAGCCGGGAGTCGTTCGCAGATTTCTTGAGATAGCATCTAATGCTCTGACTTGATGCGCTTGGGCTAAGTCCCTTAAGGCTAGGCTCCAAAGTATCAATACCTTTACCAACAGCCTCGTTGAATCGTTCTATAGCTTTCTCGTTAACCTTTCCTCTAAGAGGCTTGACATTAGTTGTGCTCTTGAGTTTCCCCCGAGCTTCTACCTTGTCCTCTACTACTGATTTCTTATACTCAGTACTTTCACTCGCCTGCTCTGCGAGTCGTTTGTTCCGCTCAATAACGGTCTGAAGGGCCCAAATAACTTGCTCACGAAGTTCAGTCTCACTCATACCTGCGACATTGAATGAAATGCTAATAGCACCCTCAATAGCAATGTTATCACCATTAAACACAACATTGCTCACTGCGCCGCAGCTCTTCGTCTGATACAGCCGTGGTACATCCACGAACTCTGCAAGTTCGTAGAGATTGCCGGAACAAGCATAATGCTGAATGATATATTCCACCAAAATATCAGCTTCAGCAGAATCTGAATGCTTAACACTTGCCAGATTCTTGACGTTACTTACCATGTTGTTTACTTCTGTCGGCATAGCGACAGTTTTTTTGCCTTTACGCATAGTTTTAAAATTCATACTAATTAGTTTATTATATACTTTATTAATCACATCTACAACAGTTGCAAGTTTTCTTTCTCTAACGACAAACTTATCACTTTCAATACCATACTGGTTGATAAAAGTTACAACAATCTGATCATATTCGTCGGCACCAAACTGAATGTAAATGCCTTCAACCTTATGTTTAACAAGCTCAGTGTTGACCACTGTTCTGCTTGCTGTGTGATAAAGGTGCTCGATGTTGTCACCAAGTATCTTCATGCAAGCAGGCAATACGCCCAATGAAAAAAAGTTCTGTTCCATAGTTATGCCGCGATTAAAAGTTGATACGTTTTTTCCATCTCAGTACGCTCCTTAAGAGCTTTCAAAATTTCACTAGCGACCTTGTTATACGGATTAGTGTCAGGTGCATCCATCGTATTGAAATCATATTCGTTTGAAGAGTGGAGAGTATATCGCTTGTCCACACCTTCCACCTCGAACCACAATCTTCGATGAGAAACAAAGTGGAATTTAATGAATCCCCCCGTAATACTATTAATATTATTAGTAGCATCTTCTAATGATGCATTCGTTCGTACACCACCCATATTGTGATTGTAACCAAGGATGGGATCACAGAAAAGACTCCTACGAATCTCAAGTGCCAGTTCTTGCAAGCAATTAACCTTTTGAATTATTTTTTTCATACAATTTGTTTCTTTTCTGCAAAGATACAATCATTTTCTGTATCACCAAAAACTCATTAATTCAGCAAAAAAAATAAGATTATAAAACGTAAATACGTGTTATTTTTTCTTTACACAAGTTGTAACATTTTATAAGAATTAAAATGAACTATTAATGTTTATTAAGAAACTTATTAAACAATATAAACAAATAAAAAAGATAAACGAATTAACTTCTTTTAATCTTTTAAATATCTATTAACGTTCCAATAACAGATGTTCGGAAAAATAAGGGTAAAATTTTCTAATGTCCTTATAACAAAAAAAATAGCAAAACGCAGTATAATTGTCAAATCATAATTATACAACAATGAAGACTACGAAGATTATCAGAGACAAGAAAGAGGTTATGAAGAAACTTCTCTCCACGATGTACGAAAGTGCGTGCGCACAGAAAGACTTGCTGGAAATGCTCATGGAAGAATTGGAAGAAGAAAAATCAAGCCAAGTCCAAGCGAAAGATGAGCCACGAGAACTTATCAAAGGTGTCAATGGGCTTGCTGAATTCCTTGGCTGTGGAATCACGAAGGCTCAAAGTATCATGAACTCCGGCATACTACAGAATCATGAGATTGCATATCGTGCTGGTAACAGGTGGCGGTTCAACAAAACACTTCTTTCTGAACTATTACAGGAGGAACCAGAGATACTCAACAGAATTTGCTCTGAAACTGTATGACTTTTCAGTCGTTAATATACGACTTCGTAGACATATCGTAGTACAGTGTCTCAAGTTCCTGTAAAGTTAATTTCTTCACAGAGTGTTCGATGATGCGTATCAGCTCTTCGCGCCGATAATCATCAGATTGGGTGAATTTGTTCATATATGCCATAGTTCTTAATTTGTCATTAGTATGATTACTCCGCTGATGCAGATATAGGCATAGACGATGTATCGGAAAATGCGATTGGGGATATGCTTGAAGACGTAGGTCCCCAGCATCGTGCCAATGATGACACCGCCGAGGCCATAGAGATAATCAACGGCGACAGTCGTAGTGAAGAAGCCGTTGTAGGCTCTCACACCAGTCATCATCACATTGCCAATCAGAAAATAGGTCTGCGCCATTGCCATATAATGTTCCTTCGTTGGCTCACTCTGGATGAAGTAAAGCACGGCTGGAGGGCCTTGCATACCGAAGAATCCGCCCATCAGTCCGCTCAATGATCCTGCACCTACCTGCACTTTCTTTGTCGTCGGCAGTTTTATGCGCTGGCTGAACAGCATGAAGTAGATGCTAATCAGGATGAGTGCCACACCAAGAATACGTCGTAAGATGTGGTCTTCGATACGTGTCAGGGCAAAGATGGCTATGGTCGAGACGATGATGAACGTCAGCAGAATTGGCCAAAGTCGTTGCCAAGTGACGCAACTCCGCAACCGCCATACGATAGCCGCAGAGGTGGTGATGGCCAATAGTCCAGAGAGTGTCGTGGCCTCGCCATAGCTTGGCATCAGGAACGGCAGCATCGTCATGATGAAGATGCCAAAGCCGAAACCCGTGGTGCGCTGGATGAAACTCGCGCCGATGCTCAGCAGGAATATGGAAAGGACTATGCTACTCATTGCTACAATACCAAATGTTTCATAGGATGACCTCCCCAGTGATTATCATCCACATATCGGAATCCTACAGAAGAATAGAGTGCTTCACCATCAGAATTGTCCTTGTCGACCAATAGTCCAACACAAGGCAGGCCCATACGAGTAGCACGCTCTTTGGTCGCTATTAGCAAACGGCTTGCAATTCTCTGGCGACGGTATTCGGGTAGGATGGCCAGAGAATCAAGATAGAGTTCACCGGATTGAGTTTCATCGTCCATACCTGAATGGTCCTTACCTATATGTTCTTTTGCTTCTTCGATGAAAGCTCGTCGAAGTTCGTGCAGACGGCCGCCATCATAACTGACTGATATGCCGACCACCTTATTGCAATCCATTGCAACGAGAGTATTCTTGTAACTGTACTGAGAGTTTTCTCTTTCGACAAGCATAGCCATCATCTTATGGAAGTCATCAAGTCCATAGCCATCCCCGCAGAAATACAGACAGCAATCATCTGTCATTGCTATCATTATCAGGCGGGCAATTTCTGCTGCCTGGCTCTTTGTCGCTTCTTGAATCTCTATCATCCGTACTTCACAAATACCTTAATTAATCACAAAAGTTGGTACAAAAGTACGAAGAATTCTCCAAATATCAGATGAAAACACTAACTTTGCAACATTATTTATGAGAAATAGCGATGGCAAATAAAAGACCAAATCCA
>Ga0256407_10002932_pt1 | contig 31343 bp, 38 predicted proteins | sample RumenRJG_04DNA_FD_193489 | JGI IMG/M metagenome (GOLD analysis project Ga0256407, IMG submission 193489) | Bovine rumen microbial communities from Lethbridge, Alberta, Canada - RJG_04 | ecosystem: Host-associated > Mammals > Digestive system > Stomach > Rumen | place: Canada: Alberta...
TGACTATCTCCGTTGCTCCCAACAGGTCTACAGCAATTATGAACTTGGTCAGAGAGATATCCCCACGGATATTCTCATCAAGTTATCGGAGCTCTATCATGTGTCCACTGATTATATCCTTGGATTAACTAACAATCCGAACCAAATAAAATAGAACTTGAAATACCTTCACACGTATGGGGGAGACTGCTTCGGTGGTCCCCTCTTTTTTAGGTTATAGGCGAAAATTGACATTTATAAAAATAAAACATATAATTATTACAATCTATTGGAATTAGTTCACGATGAGATATCCACGTCGCGAACTGGCCAATTTTATATAAAGTTACTCTTTTTGACGAGTCTGAGACATCCAAAGCGATGGGCCCAGGCTCTTTTTTTATTTTCAGAAGAAAATCACAACGAATGACAGAAAGGAAAACACAAAATGGAATTCACAACCAATAAGCATCTTTTCAATTACGAACAGTACAATCGCATGGTTGCAAACATGACAGTGAAGGCAAAAACAGGTGATGCGGATGCAGAGATGGACATCGACGATGTCAAGAAAATCATGGATTCGTTCTATAACTACGTTAATACCGTGGATCAGACGGAAACCAGAATTCACATTGCCTATGCCCGCCTGGAGGGACCGGAACTTCGTGACGCAATTATGCTGTATGACACCAGCCGTCGTCGTGCTCATGAGTGCGTTATCGCGAGTGTACGAGCATTAAACCGGTATGCGCATTTTTATGATGCGGAGAGGATCTTTCTGGGGAATGACAAAGACCGTTATGAAGTTGCGGATTTCTGCCTTCAGGTTACGGTGGAGATGTTCCAGAAGGGTCAGGAGCGATGAAGAGTTAAAGAATTCAGAAGGAGGAATGATACCTTGAAAAGACTTTACATCGACATGGACGGCACACTTTGCCGATTCTATGAACAGGCCTTTTGCATGGAAAAATGCCGGGAACCGGGATTTTTCCTGAGACTCAGGCCATATGAAAACCTGGTAAAAGCACTTGAAATTATAAGAAATTCTGAGCTGGATACCAAGGAAAACTTCTGCGTTTATATCCTGTCCGCGGTATATGATGCCGAGGCCAGGGTTGACAAGCAGAAATGGCTCGGAAGAATCATGGGGGATGACATCCCTGCGTTTTTTGTCGGAGTGGACACGAATAAAGCGGAATTCGTCGGATCCCTGTTTGAAAACACGGGACTGACAGAGAATGATTACCTTCTTGATGATTACAGTAAAAACCTGGTCGAATGGTCAAACGCGGGCGGTACGGCTATCAAGTTCCGGAACGAAGTGAATGGCCGGGGCTGGAACGGTTATAATTTTTCCGGGCATACAGTGTATCATGATCAGGATCCGGAAGAGCTCGCTCATGACATTCTCAGCATCATGGAACTCATTGACGAAGAAAAAATGTCTCCGGACGCGCCGGTCAGTGAAGATATCATGAGAGCGGAAATCGACAGGATTATGAGCGATGAGCCATTCTGGCGGAAAGACGGGATGGAGTGGCATACAGAACTCTATGCCGATTATCGAGATGAACTCTGTTTCGCCGATCTGCACGAGATCTTCAGCTCAGTCGATCCTCACATGAAGTTCTATGAGACGATGGAGAAATGGTACGGCAACGCGGATTATGAGGTCCGAGACCAGATTTCTTCTGTTGTCAGAAAAAAGCTCGGCGAGCGCGGAGGCGTGTTCGCAGTTGATGAAGACGGGTTCTTCGTAGATGATGACACGGAGGAACTGTATCAGGATTTGTTCGACAGTGGTATTTTCTGCTGCGATCTTCCCTATAAGCATTTCTATAAGCAGAGAGTCCAGCTTGACATTATGATCGATACCGGTGACGGGAATCGGGACTATGTCGAGAATGCGGTTTATCCTCACTGGGATGGAACCCAGGGAGAAAAGATCTCTGATACGGCAAGCATTGTATGGCTGGCAGAAACCCAGGGAATCACTAAAGCGGAACTTCAGGCAGCTTTGGACAGCTATAAGGACGGGCTTGATAAGACCGGCTTTCTCGGTACGCTTGGTCAGGAGCTCATCAACATGCCTTCTCATATGGCGGTGCTGACATTCCTTGTCGAAACAACCCTGGAAAAGGTGCTGGGAATTGCGGACTGCATGAGGTCGGACTACCTAAAAGCGGAAAATCCGACAATCAGGATTGGAAAAAACACCATGACAGGCCTCTACGATCCCTGGGGCGGCGGAGGCAGCGTGTTTGAGATCGAGCTGGAAAAGGACGTGGAGATCCCGTTGCGCATTGTTCGATCCGCTATGCCGGACGGATGTGATGGAGCGGCTTCTATCGCGGAGGTCTATGGCATGTGCTCCTCGGCATGGAGAGACACGCTAATTGCGATCAAGGCACAGGCTGATGCCGCATGATCAGAAAGGAATAAGATGAACATCAAGCGATATCTCTATATTGAGCAGGATGCAGAGCGGGCGATCTCTGTTATAGCCTTTTCAACGAAGGAAGAGGCCACGGCTCATGCAGCCCAACGTTTGAAAGAGACTATCTCCAAGTCTCTGGGGAAAGACTATCTCATTCCTCCGGAACACATTGACGAAAACGGGTTTATTGCTCACAGTGCATCCGGTGTGGAAATCAGCTCTTCGGAATGGGGCTGGTCTCTCTGGTGGGACTACATTGAGTCTGCTCGTGCAACTATTGAGGAGCAGACTATTGATCTGTCTCAGACAGAAATTCTGAATCTGTATTATGTTCAGAATCATGAGTTCCTACTGGAAGATGCAAAACGACAGCTTTATGCTTACGCGGATTTCGACCCGAAAAGTGATTCCGCCTATAATCTGGCCAACGAAAAAGATTTCCGCGACAAATATGGTTTTTCTATAGATGAAGCGGCAGACTGCGGTTCCGAAAGATATCTGCTGGAGAGTATCTTGGAGCAATTCTCGGATCATTTCGACTGTGGTATTGCAGAAAACGATCAGTGGTATTCGGCGGTTGGTGAAGTTCTCGGCCGTCTGGTTAAAAAAGGCCAGGGAGGGGAATGAATGACAACTGACGAAATCTCAAGGCTCGCAAAAGCGGGATCGCTACCGGAGGATAGAGAACTGTCATGCCCAGAGCGATGCCTGTATCATACGCTGAAAAATCTTTATGATCAGTTTCGCGAGAAGAAAATCACTGCGGAACAAGGCGATAAGGAAAAGAAAGCAGCTTTGATGCAGTTCCAGAGGGATATCTTCGAGTATCAGAGGGATAAAGAATTGATTCAGCATCATGCCAGTTTGTGGCGGGAGATCGAACTGACGGGATCGGCATACAGAAAAGAGCCAAGCATCGAGCATGCGGATGCGTTTCTGGCAGTCGTATATGGTGTGAAGCAAAAAATGCCTAATAGCAGAACATAACAATCTGACGAAATAGCCCTTTCCAAGAGAAGAGGAAGGAGCCACGTAAACGGAAGGTGAAAAATGTCTATCGATACAGAAAAAAGCATAGATGAAAGCTTTGATTTGTCCTCAGTGGATGAGACTATAAAACTGGGACTCGATCAGGACAAAGAAATAGGGACGGCTGAAAATATCTCCATCCAGGATTCGAGTCCGGAAGTCACGCTGCTCCCATTCTTTGCCGAGCTGATCTGCTCGGAAAGCATATCTGAAAAGCTCTTTGGACTTCGTTTTGGTGCACTCAAAAACCTCCAGGGCCTACTCAACCGATACGAGAGACGCGGCTATGATGCGAGGTTGCTCTACGGCATCGGGAAAAAGAAAGGTACCATGATCATGACGGCATCCAGCAAAACAGAGTTGGATAAGATCCTTCATCCCAAAGCTCCACATTATGACGGCGTCCGTTTTGTCTCTGATCAATATCTTCTTCCTGAGGAGGAACTGATCTGCTGGTCTGAGGCTTCGCTGCGTGCCCCGCTCAACGAACCCGGCTTCCGAAGATACTCAGAACTTTTCCGGCTTGTGTTTCCAGAAGAAAGCGAGATGTTGAACAATGTCTGATTCATCAGTTATTCCAGAGACCGTCTTAGTTGAAGGGAGAAGCTATCAAGTTAATGAGCTCAGTTTCTCAGATCTTCAGTTTCGCTATGCTACCGGAAGAGCTATCAAAAGAGCAAGCGATACAGGAAACAAAGCGACCGGATACCGTCAAGGGGTCATGACCAGAATCGGCGATCTTGAGTTGTCAGAATGGGAAATCCTGATTAAAGATCTGATAAAACGCTCCGGAGAAGAAAAACTTCTGATGTCACTCATAGAATGGGCATCGGATAGCTGCCCTTGGCTTCGCGGCATGAGTGAGATCTATCTGTACGCTTTGGAGCTTCACTCCAGCCGAATCTTTGATAATCCCAATTGGATTGCTTATCGGGAATTCAATCAGAAATACCGCAAAGATTATGCGGTGGATCAAGATACTCAATTGATCAAGTAAAAAACAAAAACATCAGAACAGGAGAAATGACATGTCCGACAATTACTTTGTGCGCGCTGTTGGAACCCAGAAGACAGGGGATTCCAAACTGATGAAGCATGAAGAAGCTATGCGAGTGTTATATGATGAATACGCCACGATTTTAAAGGATCTTGGTGGTGAAGACTCCATAGATTGCGCATATCTGGATGCAGAAAAAGAGACGTTTGAGGTCGAGGACTCCAGTGGAGAAAAATATCAGACCATGTATCTTCTCCCTGAAAACAAAAAAAACGGGCTGGCATATTATCTGGAGGAGATTAGAAGGGAAGTCTCCCGCGTGGATGATTTTGCCAAGCTGTACCAGTATGAATTTCAAGATATGGGCGTGTACGACTGTACATGGAATATCCGGATGATGCTGGATAAGCTTGACAACGATAAAGATACAAGCAGGAGAGATGATGCCATTGCTCTTTTCTTGCATAATGGTGTGATAGAGGGAGGCTTCACAACGGACACAGGAATAAAAGTCACAGTCTGCGATTTTGACTCCGACATGGACGATGAAGCTGCAGAGAACGCATATTGGGCTGAATGTCGAAAATGTGGAATGAAGCAGTTTGCACCCAATATCTATCATCCGAAAATGCAAGAGAAATGAATCGCTAATTCTCAACATGAGGCAGTCCTTAGGGGCTGCCATTTTTTTTGCCTTATTTCCGGAGAATATCCCGGGAAAAGCCCATAAAAAGGCAAAAAACTATATTTTATAATATCTTATTAAGATATTATAGATTTGTAATTCGTATATTAAGATAGTATACTATGCCCAGAATTTGGGCCCAAAAAAGATGGAGGTGAGGCGAAAAGCATATTTTGTTCAGGTAAGTATTGCTGCAATTGAAAAATTGCAGCAATACCCGAAAAATTGACAATTAGAAAATACAAACATATAATTTCTATATACCTTGTGTATCAGAAGGAGTATAATCATGTCTATGGATAGAGAAACTAAAATCACATGGCTCAATTGGCTGCCTATGTATAACGAAGCGGAGAAGAATGAGGATGAGGATTTCTTCATGCTGCCGGCATCTATTTGGAAGAGGATTGAAGAGAAATGCGGGGAAGATAACCTGATCGAATGGGCTGAAGACCAGTGCGAGGATTGTGGTTTTGATTCGACTGTTTCATACCATATTCGGAATACTGACTGGCCCTGGAAAGCGATGATGGAAGATATGCAGACGCTTTCCGCAGAATTCCCGGAGATTATCTTCCAGATTATCTTCATCGAAGGAGAGTACTCAACAAAGACGTATCTCCATGGTGGACGTCTGACTGCGGTTTTGTACAACGGAGACTCGGGATCTCTTGTTCTTGCATTCTGATTAAGGCCTTCTTAGCCGGTAAGAAGACATAGGAAACTTGACAAAAAGAAAAATACGATATATAATTTGTTATCGGCAAATACAAAGAAAGGTTTGCATCACAAGATGCCGATTCAGAATGTGATGCTCTGGACGATTGTGAAAAAGATCAAAATTGTGCTCAGTTCCATTTTGGCTTTGCTTATGCTTTTCAGTCTCTGCCTTCCTGCATTTGCCGACGGCGATGATGCTGCCGAGGCAGAAGAGATCGTGGACGCGGTAGCCGAGAAGGAAGCGGCCATTGCCGCAGCTGCAGCGGAGGCGGAAGCGGAGGCGGCAAAGGTAAATGACGTGGTTGATATGGATGTGAAGACGACGGAGGATAATATAAAAGATGTTTCCGCAACCAGCATCCAGTCACAGGAGGAAAATAATGTCTCCGGTCTATCTGGACCCATTCTTGCTCTGGTGGTAGGAGTGATCCTGATCGTTTTGGCGCTTGGGGTCGTGGTTGCCAGCAACAAGAAGATCAAGGCCGGCAAGAAGGCAAGATTAGGCAAGTAACTGGCGATGTCCGCCTGCCGAAAAGGTGGGCGGACACTTTTATAGGAAGGGGATTTTCATGTCTCAAATCAAATGTAAGGCAGCGGCAATGCTAATGCGTAAAGAATATGGCGAGCACTCTTGTGAAGAGTGTTATGACTGCTGCAACAGACAGCGGAAAAATCGGACAGAGCAGACCAAGGTGTGCATCGCTTTCAGCAGCGATATTCCCTGGAATGGCGCAGAAAGAGCCTGTGGGCTTTTCAATATCCCGTTTCGTGGAATCAGGCCGGCAAAACTGCCGTTGAACGATGTTCGTATCAGGAAAAGATGTAACCGACTGGCGGATACTGCCTGCGATAATCAGGTTTCATTATTTATGCCGAAGGCTTGAGTTTTCTTGAAAGGAAGGTTGTTGTGTCGGACAGACGGCAATATCAGCAGGAATATCGGCAGCGGCAAAAAGAAAAACTGCGTAAACTGAAAGAAATAAAACCCGGTCAGTATATTCGGGAAAACCCGGATTATGGTGAAATCTTAGCGGCCATTGAAGCAGAACAGGCAAAGGTGGGTTAAAGTGCCGAATTTGAATAATGCGCTGAAGAAGCTTTGCTCAGATGCGAATGTTATCAAAGAGACCTACTACGGATCTTCTCATCGTGCTTCGTTCACGTTGAACGGAGAGAAGTCCGAGTGGGATATTTTTCATATCGGGATTCCGTTTTCTCCGCAGAAAGAGGCCGAACTGATGAGAAGGTTTGGACTGGAGAGGGATGATCTGGCGTCATTTTATGGAAACTTTGAAAAAGCTGTGGTCAGGCATATTAACTTGATTAGAGCTCTCAATGAGTCCGGAATCCCAGCCATAAAGAAGAGTGTCATCGAGTACCGAACTGTCCAATACTGTCCACGTATCAATAAAGATGGACGGCAGATCGGGCAGGATTTCTATTTTATCTCAGCTCCCATGGAGACTTTCGTGGGAACAGATATTATTACACAGCGGGGAGCATATCTCCAGGATATCAACAATTTGGCGGTTCGACTGCTTCAGACAGCAAAGACACTGAGCGAGAACGGGGTTTCGCTTGGAGCGATTGACCTAGACTCCTGTTTTTATGTTCCGGATGAATTTGGGAAAAAATATCTAAAGCTGGGATATTGCTTCTATAGCACAGGTCCTGGCATCAGTCCGGAAATATATACGGAAGATGTGCGATCTTTTGTTCCGGAGACGATTTCCAACGGAGATGAAAAACAAAGTCTGGATTCTGATGTGCGCACAATATGCGCCTACATCTGGACTATGCTCGATGGGAAGCACTATACTGAGCCAAATCTGAATGCCTGGACAGTGATGAAGTTTTATTCTGGGGCGACGCAAAGCGGTCCTGCCAATATGCTTCCCCGTTATGCTCCGGCCGAGATTTCCTCTCTTCTGGTCGAAGGAATAACCCGAGGCGCAGATGCCATGCGCCAGCTTCAGACGGATATCCGGCAGGTGAACAAACGGATTGCAGCCGGGGAAATCCCCAATACATTTATTCCATTTGAGACACCATCATATTTACAACGACCGCTGCCGACACTCAGGAAAGACACCGAAGAGGAGGAGTCGGAAGAAGTTTCGGAGAAGAAAGAAACGGAAGGTGTCCAAAAGACTGATAAAAAGAAAAAGCCGAGGATTGCGGGCATTTTAATTGCAGTGATTTCACTACTGCTTCTCAGCGCGACAACGGTGTATCTGCTGCTGGGAGCAGATGGAATTCACAATATACTGCATCCTGTCCACTACAGCATGAGCAGTGCAATCAATGTATATTCGGCTAACGGAAAGGTAGTTAACGACAAACTTCAAATCTATTCAGCCTATACCCTGGATGAGGATGGAAATATCGTCAAAATCGCGGAACCTGAATCCATCCTTTTTCCAAAAGAATATGTGTCCGATTACATTTTCGTGGAAAACGTCAAACTCGCGATAGTAGAAAAACACTTCTCAAGTGTATGGACAGGATCTGAGCTGGAACCGGAGCTCAGAGAAGAGGTAGTCGATCTTCGTAATATGCAAGATCTTTTCTACAGTTACGCGGCAGACGCTGTGAACGAAATCCCGGAGTCAGTAATTGAAAAGCAGGGGATCCAAGCTGATTCCCTGATCCTCATCAGCAACGATCCAGAAGATCCTCAAAGCTATGCCGTTGTTATGCTGGTGGATATGAGCAATGCCACCGACGAATGGGAGGGCGATAGTTCTACAGTTTCGGGAGACACTGGAGATGAAATCGACACGGAGCCTACGCGTCCTGTACAGGAGGTTCAGTATCTGTCTGATGCTCTCATTTATAAGGTTCAAGGGGAATGGCGTAACAAAGTTGATGTCTCTATCGAGCCGGAGAATGCAATAAACAGCAGGATTACGCTGATCAGCGAGGATCCTGAGCATATGTACTTTGTCGTTTCCGATGCTACGGGAAAGGAAAGCAAAACAAAATCAATCCGGCTCAGTAAAAAAGACAATGGGGAAGTTTCATTTTTTGTTGTTGGAAACACAGAAGGGAAGTACCTGATCCGGATAGAGTCTGAAGACGGGAGCCTGAACAAAAGAATCCAAATGACATTTGCCCCACCAGGGGATTATTCAAAGGAGAGCCCTCCACCAAGACCGACACCTACGCCATTACCAACACTCGAACCGGAAATGACGCCATCTCCCGAACCAGAATCGACCCCAACCCCTACACCATGGGTGGATCCTTATACCCAGACCTATCCCGGCGGGTATACAGGGGGCGACAGTAGCGGCGGCACGGAGCCATCTACAACAGTGGACCCGGTTGAAACAATACCGGAAACAACTCCGGCACCGATTTATACGCCAGAGCCGATCCTTCCATTATCCTGTTCAATCGGGCAAATTGAGCTGACAGTAGGTGAGACATTCCGGTTGGGGGACTATCTGGACGGAATTGAGGGCGGCTATCTTACAGCAATTCCGAGCCCTGGTGGCATTATCAGTATCAATCAAGCTGACGGATTCCTACTTACTGGCCTTTCACCGGGAAACTGCGTGATTCTCATCAGCAAGGGAGCGGAAAGCGTTTCAGTAACAGTCACTGTCTTTTAAGAAAAGAGTCGAGGATCGGTTTATCAGATCTTCGACTTTGGTTTTCTGACGTCAGAGTCAGAAATTGACATTTGAGAAAACAAGATATACAATATAAACAAAGTATCGGAATTAGTTTTATGCTTGGCCAAGAGTGCCGATGCGTAAGAGTATTCCTTGAAAGATGAGGTTTACAGATTTTCCGGAATTCGATTGTGAGCAAAGCCTCGCAGCCGAAATGTCCAGGATGAAAATCTGAAGTGTACTCCCAATGAAGGCGGAGATGGCCGTATCGACTGTTTCTGAAAAACACACTAAGGGCTCCTCAGAAAAGTGGTTAGCAAAAGCGCCTCCTGAAGTGCACCGGTATGTCCTTCAAAAGAAAAATGACACCAGATTCTGGGCAAACAAGCCCTACATCTGAGGAAAGGGCCGGCGCAATAGCAAAAGCTGTCACAGGCTTTGCACTTCCAGACCGGTATCCATTCGGATCACCGCCGAAGGTATTCCATCGGTGACCTTTTGCAGTGTGGCGACTGTAAAAGGAAAAGAGCTATCTAAACGGCAGCCAATATTCCATTGGATGCTTTGGGGTGGTTATCAGGCACAGTGCTTCTGCGTGACAGAACAGAAAGCACGCCGATGAAGTCCCAACCGCGGAGCCTGCGGTCCTTAGAAAAGCATTCTGTCAAATGCCACTCGGGGAGAATGGCCACAGGAGACCTGTAATTGCGAGTCTGATCAGCCCGCAACTGCAGGTCTCTTTTTTTCTAATCACCAAAGTGCCAAAACGATAAAAAAACAAGGAGACATACCTCCAAAGAGGTAAAGCTATTTGATTCCAGGCAGAAACAAGAACCTTGATGTTTCTGACTTTTTCCTTTATAATGCGCAAGACGGGAAAGAGACAAGCACTGATAAAGAACAAGTTGCCTTTTGAAGGAGAAATGCATGATCAGGAATCTCAGAGATTTGGGCGGTATCATCAACTGCCATGGGGAGGTAATTCCATGCCGCATGTTTTACCGTTCTGCTAACCTGAGTGATGCAACTCCCGACGATCTCACCGGGATATCTGAGGTGATTGACCTTCGGACTGCCACAGGCAGAGAACGGGCACCAGATCAGATCCCAGAGCATATCACATACCATGCTATCCCAATTGTTGACGAGGCGACTGCCGGAATTACTCAGGATGCGTCGTTGGACAGTATCCCGGATATGGTCAGCCTTTACCGGAAAATGGTTATATCCTGTCAGTCGGCCATACAGTCTGTTCTCTCTATTGTTTTTTCGCATGACTATTCTTCAGGCGGGGTTCTGTGGCACTGCACAGCAGGGAAGGACCGAAGCGGCTTGATTACCGCATATGTCCTTGCTGCTCTTGGCGTCACCAGGGAAGAAATCATGAAGGATTATATGCTTTCCAACGCAGCGTGTATCCCGGAAGCAGATACGGTCCGCGCACAGCTTATTGCGGCAGGCAAGACAGCAGAAGAAGCAGATAAGGTATGGAATGTGTTCATTGCAAAACCTGAATACTTGCAGTCTGCTCTTGATGTCATGGATTTTGAAGAAAACAGAGAATTTCGTCAGAAAGTGTTTGGAAATGATTATTATAGAGAGGTTGGGAAAGAATGAGTAGAATTAAAGAATTGCAGAAGCAGGTTCATCGGATTCTGGAAAAGATGGATGATAATGATAAACGGGCGAAGGCTATAGCGCATCTTCATGGTGTTTCTCTCGCTGCGGTAATGATTGCCAAGAAACGCGGAGAGAATCCGGAACTGGCGGCAATGGCAGGCCTGCTGCATGATCTGCACGCATACAAATCCGGCAGCTATGATGATCATGCCCATCTCGGCGCGGAGTATGCCAGGAAACTGCTTGTAAAACTGGAATTCACCACACAGGAAGAGACTGATATTATCTGCTCTGCTATCTGGCATCATGACAACAAAGCAGAAGTGAACGCGCCAATGGATGAAGTCCTGAAAGATGCTGATGTGATCCATCATTCTCTTGCCGATCCAACCAAAGAAGTCAAGGAACATGAGAAGGAAAGGTTTGCTTTGCTGTGTGAAGAGTTCGGTATGAGATAACTGAAAAAGCCTGTATGGTTCGATCCGAATCGTGCAGGCTTTTTCCAGGCTGGTTTCTGAAATTGACATTTCGCAAAATCGAGGATATAATATACTCAACATGTTGGAATTAGTTCTACGGTGCAATTATAAGGCCCGTGAGCTGGTCCATTTTGAATAAAGTTCCTTTTTGTTATGAGTCAGACTGATCGATAGCGGTGAGTCTGGCTCTTTTTATATTGTTTTGGATATTCAAATCAAAAAAAGAAGGAGAAAATGTATGACAGAAAGAATTGTATTTCCAGAAGACTGTATGGGAGCTCTGCTGTCAGGGTATTCTTTGATGGAGGAAACGTGATGGGTACTTACAGTTGGAGATTCTGTGATCGTCCGCATAAGTCGCTTCGGATTGGCGAGAAGGGCTTCCTTCTGCTGCCCGACAATTCTTGCCTACGCGAAAACAATTACGGTGGTTATGGAAAGTTTGCAGGAATAGATGCCTACGAGATGGCAGCCCTGATTAACCGAGAATACATGAGCAGCCACCCGGAATATTTGGTCTGGCAGGCTCATCTTATCGAGGTGACTGATGGAAATGGAGGCACCAAGCGAAAAAGAGCCCCAGCTGTCAGAATCAGTGATTTCCCGTGGTATCCACTATATGCAGACCTGAATGTCACGCCAGAGCAGTTCAACGAGCTTGTCAAAGATATGGATTATCGTGGATTCCCAATGTGCTTCAGACATATCGGGGTGGAGATTGCATGCTACAACGAACAGAATAGCCGTCTCCCGTTCCCAATCAAAGTTGCCAGTAAGCCTACACTCTATCATGCATGGCCGGCGAGTAAAGATGATCCGTATCAGGGATACTAATCAAAAAAGGAGAGAGAAAACGGAAATGGCGAAACAGATTAAGTTCATAGACCTGGAAAACCAGAAGATTCACGGCGGCATTGAGATGGATGACGGCAATGTTATCTGCGGTTGTTGCGGTGGATTACAGGAAAAAACCGAGGAAGGAGTTACCTGGAAAAAGCTGGAGACCTATTCAAATTGGATTGATCTCACTGAGGAGATCTGCGGAGACGATTTTGAAGAATAAGGGGGGTCATATCATGCACATTAATATCGACAGAATTATCAAGCCTGTTACGCTGGGCTTCATATTCACCATTCTGACCGTGTTTCTTCTCACGGCCATTTTCTACGATTATGACGAAATGGTCTATGCGGGTGAGATTGAAACACTTCAGGACTACGTTGGCCAGCCGGCGGCAGCTGTTGTAGCAAACTATGGTTATCCGAAAAAAACGGAATCCAGGAGAATAACAGATGGGCACGGCTTCTACGAGGAACGCTGGCATTACGATGGAAAAGTCTTCACCGTTCGCTTTGTAGACTTCGTCCATATAAAGGGAGTCGTGACTGGAGCTGAGTATAATGGAGGAGAAACTTCGTGAACATTGAAAGCATCAGAAAAGAATACAAACCGGGACAAAGAATCAGGCTTCTCCACATGGAAGATCCGTATGATCCGGTTCCTGACGGGGCAGAAGGCGAAATTGTTTCCATCGATGATGCCGGCCAGCTTCACATGAAGTGGGATAACGGCCGGTCGCTGGCTTTGGTGCCCGGTGTAGATTCGTTTGTCTTAATCTGAAGATTGGAAAGAAGGAAAATGCAATGAGCTATCAAACCTGGCACGAATACGGCTTCGGGTTAAATTTTTCATTATTTGAAGCCGAGTGTGAAAAGGTCGGAGATCCGATTACCGTAGAAAACGTTGAGCGCCTGCTGGCTTGTAATCTTCCTCTCCAGCGCGACGTACACGAGTGGCTCGACGAAATCAAGGAAGGCAATCCGGATTATGTCGTAACGCTGGATGATTACCGGGATTTTGATCAGGATTTCCGGTTGGGACTGTCGAAACTGTTTGCTGATGTTATCCAGGGAACAGAAGAACTGCCGCATGTTTACGCTACCTGTGACTATAATAATGACCACTATGTCATTTTCGGACAGGGATATCCATGGAACATGACAGAGAAGGAGAAGGGAATCACCGTTGATGAGATGGAAACGATCTTCCGAGCCTATCTGGCAATCCTGAAACCGGCGACGTCTGGGCAGCTTTATGTGGATATCGACAATCAGTCGATAGAGAACGGCGGGTAAACATCCATTGCAAAATGCAATGATCATCTTAAGATGACGGAGTGCGGGAAGCGGATCAATTTGATTCGCTTTTCGCGCATTCGCCTCAAAAATTGACATTAACAAAAACCGTATATATAATTTTTGGCAAAAGGCATATCACAGGAGGCTTTTACACATGTATAGAATTGTAAAACGAGACGGAAGAATCGTTGATTTCGATATCACGAAGATTTCCGGAGCGATAAAAAAGGCATTTGAGGCAACTGAGACACCAGAAGGTGACGGCGTAGTTGACTTCCTCGCGCTTCGCGTGACAGCAGACTTTGCGAGGAAAGTTCAAAACGGTCTGGTTTCTATCGAGCAGATCCAGGACAGTGTGGAGTCGGTTTTGTCTCGTGCGGGCTATGAAGATGTCGCAAAAGCGTATATCCTTTATCGCAAGCAGCATGAGCGTATCCGGAGGAGCAACGACACACTCCTGGACTATAAAAGTGTTGTGGACAGATACCTGCAGGTAGAGGATTGGAGAGTGAAGGAAAACTCGACGGTCACATACTCTATTGGAGGTCTTATTCTTTCTAACTCCGGAGCCATTACGGCCAATTACTGGCTGTCAGAGATCTACGACAAAGAAATTGCCGACGCGCATCGAAATTGTGATTTCCATATTCATGATCTCAGCATGCTGTCCGGTTATTGCGCAGGCTGGAGCCTGAAACAGCTTATTCAGGAAGGACTGGGCGGAGTGCCCGGAAAATTCACCTCAGCCCCTGCAAGCCATCTGTCTACGCTGTGCAATCAGATGGTGAATTTTCTTGGTATCATGCAGAATGAATGGGCTGGGGCTCAGGCATTCTCATCTTTTGATACCTATCTTGCTCCCTTCGTGCGTGCGGACAATCTCTCACAGAAAGAGGTGAAGCAATGCGTTCAAAGCTTTATCTTCGGGGTAAACACGCCGAGCAGATGGGGGACGCAGGCTCCGTTCACCAATATCACGCTAGACTGGACAGTTCCATGTGATCTGAAGGACCTGCCGGCAATCGTCGGTGGAAAAGAGATGCCTTTCACCTATGGCGATTGCAAAAATGAGATGGATATGGTCAATAAGGCATTTATTGAAATCATGATCGATGGGGATGCCAACGGTCGCGGCTTCCAGTACCCGATTCCGACTTACTCCATTACAAAGGATTTCGACTGGTCTCCCACAGAAAACAATCGTATGCTCTTTGAGATGACCGCCAAATATGGAACGCCGTATTTCTCAAACTACATCAACTCAGATATGGAGCCGAGTGATGTGAGAAGCATGTGCTGCCGGCTGAGACTGGATCTGAGAGAGCTTCGAAAAAAGTCGGGAGGTTTCTTCGGTTCAGGTGAGTCCACTGGTTCAATTGGTGTCGTGACAATCAATATGCCTCGTCTCGCATATCTTTCCAATGATGAAGAGGACTTTTATAATCGGCTTGATAAGCTAATGGATCTGGCGGCCAGATCACTGAAAATAAAGCGCGATGTGATTACCAGGCTGCTTGACGCCGGACTTTACCCATACACGAAGCATTATCTTGGCTCTTTCAACAATCATTTCTCAACGATCGGTCTTGTTGGAATGAATGAAGCAGGCCTCAATGCCAGTTGGATTCGGAAGGACATGACCCATAAACAGTGTCAGAACTTTGCAATGCAGGTTCTTGATCATATGCGAGAGCGTCTGAGTGACTATCAGGAGCAATACGGCGACCTCTATAATCTGGAAGCAACTCCTGCCGAATCCACGGCGTATCGTTTTGCCATGCACGACAAGGAGGATTTTCCGGATATCATCACGGCTGCGGAAAACGGAGGTGAGCCGTATTACACGAACAGCTCACATCTACCGGTTAGCTTCACGGATGATATTTTCGCTGCGCTGGATATTCAGGATGAGCTCCAGACCAAGTATACTTCCGGTACGGTATTCCATGCTTTCCTGGGAGAAAAATTGCCAACCTGGGAGTCCGCGGCAAATCTGGTTCGAAAGATTGCCGAGAACTATCGCCTCCCATATTACACGATGTCGCCGACATACTCTGTGTGCGAGAGTCATGGATACCTGACAGGGGAGCACTTCACTTGCCCAATCTGCGGGAAGACTGCCGAGGTATATAGCAGAATCACAGGGTATTACCGTCCGGTGCAAAACTGGAATGCCGGCAAAACACAAGAGTATAAGGAACGATGCGAATACATCTTTAACAATGAAACTGAAAACAGGACATTTGAAGTGAATCCGAAGGCAGAAGAGCAGGAAAGCTCCATGAATGCTGAAGCGATTGAAATCCAGGGGGACGGTGACCAGCCGATCTTGTTTGCCACTGCAACCTGTCCGAATTGCCGGATCGCGAGCAGTTATCTGGATAAGGCAGGTTTCAAATACAGAAAGATTTTGGCCGAAGAGAGTCCAGAGATAGCAGCTGCCCTTGGAATCAAACAAGCTCCGACGCTGGTGCTCAGCAACAATATAAAGATTGCTGGAGCGGGAGCCATTCGCAGGTTTGCTGAAAAAAGGGAATAGGCTGAGAAATATAGAAGAGACTGCCAACAGAGTAGTCTCTTTTTTTTGCGATTGTTTCTGGATAAACATAATAAAAGTGGTGAGATTAAAAAGAGACTTGACTTTTGCAGTAAACTGGTATAACATAAATTCGTAAATTACGAAATAGTGAGAGGAGCGAAAGCTAATGATTATTCTGGACTTAAAGCTTAAGAATATCTATGGATTTGATGATTTCCAGATTAATCTCACCTACCCCCGTAAACTGACGACGTCTCTCATTGGGGATGAAGTTTTAAAAGGACGCGAGCGTTTCCGCTATAAGAAAGCGGTTATCCTGATGGGAACAAATGCAACGGGAAAGACCAGCCTTGGTCGGGCATTGCTTAAAATTTTCAGTTCCATTAAGGAATCCAATGAAGCAATCCTGCGCGATTTGAATTCAGAAAACAAAGCTGCTGAGTTTCAGGTAGACTTCGTAAATCTGGGATTTGTTCTTCATCGTATTTGCGGATGGGTCGATGGGGACAACGTGACCATCCGGTATTATTCAGCAACAATAGCTGAAATGGATTCCTATGAGATGTCAGTTGAGAAACTGGCTGACAGAACTGAAGAAGTTGCGGGTAGCTTCAAGAAGCTGAGAAGTATGATCGGCCCCTTGGAATTTCGTTTTGCGTATCCCGAAATTGAAAATTCCATCAGAGTGGCGGATGTAAAAAAGACCGCTCTATTAAAAACTCTGCGTGCAGTACTTGGTACTCTTGACCCGACATTGACCGATGTTTCAATCGCAAAGGATTTGAAAGACTCCTATATTATTCGGCGCAGAGGAAAAGAGATCATCATTCAAGAAGGAAAGCTGTTGAACAGGGAGATACTGTCCAGTGGAACAGCAGAAGGCATTGATGTAGCTGTATTTCTTGCCTCAATGGGTTCAAAGGAGAACTGCTTCTACTATTGTGATGAGCATTTTTCATACATTCAAAGTGACATTGAGAAGCGTATCTTTGGGCTGATGGTTGAAAGGCTGGGAGATAATGAACAGCTCATTTTCACAACGCATAATACGGATATGTTGGATTTGAATCTCCCCAAGCATACATTTGCTTTCTTGAAAAAAGAGATAGCTGATGGAGAGTATAAAGTCACGGCATCCTTTGCTTCTGATTATCTGAAAAGAAATACGGATTCAGTTAAATGTGCAATGGAGAATGATGTTTTCGGTTCATTACCCGATGAGTCTCCGCTGGATGAACTGGAGGCAGTGGATGGATAACAAAAAATGTGTCTTCCTTGTGGAAGGGGAGTGCGAGGAGAAGCTGCTTGGAGCTTTGAGAGAGAAGCCGGCTCTTATATTGCCAGGAAAAGTCATAAAGTACAATGTTATCCAAAAGGAATTAAAAACATCCCAGTTAATGACCTTTTCTCCAGGCAGCAGAGTAGTTTTGGTTTTCGACACGGATGTTGAAGAGACAGCTCAATTGAAGAAAAACATAGAACTTCTCAAAAAACAGTGCGCACGAGTGGAAGTGTTGACCGTAGCTCAGGTCCTCAATTTTGAAGATGAGATAGAGCGATCAACCGATGTTGTTTGTGCGCAGGAAATAACAAAAAGTAAAAGCCTGAGTGATTTTAAGAGAGCTGTGAGCAAGATGAAGGCTGTTGAATTTCGAAGAACTTTGACGAGACACAAGCTGGACCTGTCGAAACTGTGGATGAAACAGCCACCGAGTGCTTTTCACTTTGTTACTCAGGATGCTGAGAGAATAAAAGCTGCACAGAAGTTTTGATCTGATTCCATCTTCTCATTTTACTTAGCTGCCAAAGTATGCTACAATACATCCATCGAATTGAGACGAAAGGAAGCGCTATTATTATGGCAAAAGATCGTATAGAGAGCAAATACATCACAGTTGCTCCAAATGTAGAAATCCACTATCTTGAAAAGGGTGAGGGCAACCCAATCGTGTTCATACCCGGCTTGACCTTTTCGGGAGAGATATTCAAAGCTCAGATCGAATTCTTCTCTGAGAAATACCGTGTCATTGCCATAGATCCCCGTGGTCAGGGGCTCTCCGGAAAGCCTGTCGATGGGAACGACTACCAGACCCACGGAAAAGACCTCGCCGCAGTTATTGACAGGCTTGGTTTAGAAAATGTTGTCCTTGTCGGATGGAGCACGGGCAATCTGGACGCATGGAGTTATGCGGAGCAGTTCGGGGAAGAAAAGCTGCGAGCAGTCGTAACCATCGACATGTCTCCGCTACCGCTGTCTCCTGATCCCGCATGGTGGACCGAGGGCACAATGGAAGAACTTTCCGAGATCGCGACGAAAGTTCTGAATACGCCGGAAGGATCGCGTGCTTTCTTCAGCGATTACGCGACCGGAATTATGATCCAGCATAAGATGGAGCCTGCTGAGCTTGAGTATATTCTGGATATGTCGGCTCGCACACCGTACTGGGTATGCAAGGCGCTGTTCTGTGATGCAATATTCTCAAACTATCTGCCGAAAGCAAAATATCTTGGAGCAAACTTCCCAAGTCTGATGTTTATTGCGGAACATTGGGCGGATGTGGCAAAACCTTTTGTAGAAAAAGAATTGCCGGGATATGAGACAGCGGTGATGGGCGGCCATCTGATGTTCTTTGAATATCCTGAAAAATGGAATAAGGTTCTGGACGAGTTCCTTTCAAGGCACTGATTCCAAGCGAATCGCGGTGAAAAACAATGCTGCTTACGACTCTGATTGTTGGTCTCCTTGGAGCAACGCTAATGTTCTGCGGGGACATGATGCTCTACTACGATAAGAACGATTTCGAGCAGAGCGGCAGCCTTGAACCGATCGTCGCTATCATGAAAACGCTGCCAAGAAAAAGGGTGATGCTGGGCGGTTGGATCGGGCCTGTTGCTGCGTTTCTGTACTGCATCGGCTTCTATCACATCGTGCTGATCGCGGAGGAATCCTGCCATACGCTCGCTTTTGCAGCCTTTCTTCTGTGCTGCCTGGGGATCATCGCGGGCGGCGCTTACCACAGTCATTGCGCCTATTTGGGCCTGCTTGGTCAGGATGAGCAGAGAAAAGACCTGGAGATCGCGCTCGACTATTTTCAGAAGCTGCCGCTCATCCTCTACATTGGGGAAGGGCTGGGCCTGCTCATTCTGCTCTTCCTGCTCGCCACGGGAAAGACAGCTTTCCCCGCATGGGTCGCGGGCCTGTCGCCGGGCGTTCTGTTTTTGCTGCGGCCTCTGGCCCGGAAACTTCCGAAAGGGCTGCATATGATCCTGTACGGTGGCTTCACCAACGTCATCTTTATCGTATATTATCTGGCAGCGATCCTTTTGAGGTGAGTGAGCGATGCAGTTCCATCCATTCGGTGACAAAAACAATAAAAGCATCCTGGCCTTGTACGGGATGCTGTGTGACTGGCGGAAATTCCGCGATCTATTGAAGCCGCTGGAAGAATCCTCCTATGTCATTTATCCCGCCATGACCGGCTGCTATGACGGCTCTGGGGATTTCGTCAGCTTCGCGGATGAATGTGCCCAGATTGAGGCCTTTGTCCTTGAAAACCTCGATGGAAAGCTGGATGCGGTCTGGGGCGTTTCGCAAGGCGCTACCGTTCTCACGGAGCTATTGGCAAGGAACAGAATCAAGGTGAAGACTGCGAGCCTTGACGGTGTATATCTTGCACATCAGGGGAAAATGACCGCAGAGCTGGGTCTGAAGGCTTTTTTGAAGATGCAGAGAAACGGCGGACAGCCGTCCAAAGCCATGCAGATGGTCTCAAAGCTGATGGGACTGGGAAAAGAAGACCTGGCTGAGTTTTCGCTGATGTACTGAGGTGCCAGTGAATCCAGTATGAAGGCAAATCTGATTGAGAATTACACATACCGGCTCAACGAAGCCATCCGGGATTCGGAAACAGAAGTGCACCTCTGGTGCGGGAGCAAGGAGCCTTACGCCAGGAAATCTCATGCGATACTGAAAAAGAATCTCCGGCACTTTACGGAAAAGATATGGCCAGATGTCGGACACGGCGTGATGCTTTACTTCCATACAGGCGAATACCTGAATGCCATCAAAGCGATTCTTGGATAACCGAAATACAGGGAGGAAAGATACTATGAGCAAGAGTCTGATCATCTATTTCAGCAGAGCAGATGAGAACTATGCCGTCGGCTATATTGACAAGGGCAATACGGAGATTGTTGCGGAATACGTACAGGAAATGACCGGCGCAGATCTGTTCAAGGTCGAACCGCTGGTTCCGTATGCAAAGGATTATAATACCTGTATCAAAGAGGCAAAGCAGCGTATCGGCAACGCTCCGATCAAGGATAATCTGAGCGACATCTCTGCTTATGATACTGTTTTCATCATGAGCCCGATCTACTGGGGAACATATGCTCCGGAGATGGAAACTGCCTTGCAGGGGCTGGATTTCACTGGTAAAACTGTCCGGGTCATCAGCACCCATGAGGGCTCCGGGCTTGGCAGCATGGTATCTGATGTAAAAAAGATGTGTAAAGGCGCGGACGTTCAGAAAAACGGCCTTGCCATCAAGGGATCGCAGGCGACGAATTCCAGGAAAAAAGTAGCCGAGTGGCTATAAGAGAAAGCGGAATGAATCTATTTGCCGTTTCCGTTGTTCTCTACGAAGTCTACGACATAAGGAAGAAAATACATGGCTGATCTCTTTGATTATTTGGCTTGGCGCGGAGATCTGAGTTTTTTGAACAGCCCTGCCAATGAAGCGGATTACTACCTCATTTCTAAAATCGGGTGTCCGGATCTGACAGGCCTCGTTCCTTCTGATGAACAGGAGGCCTCTCTGGTTGAGGTCGTGGAAGCCTATCGTGCGCAAGTCGGAAACGACAATGTCTCTCTCGGAATCGCGACATCTCCGCTGGTTCTCGACAGTTTTTATCGGCTGCCGACTGTTCTTCGTTTTCGTTCGCTGATGCTTTCCGGCTACAGAAGGATCGATAACCTTGACAATGCGGAACAGTTTTCAGCACTGACAGTCCGAATTCCGGACGGCACTCACTTTATTACATTCCGCGGCACTGACGACAACATCTTTGCCTGGAAAGAGAATTTCCGCATGTCCATCATCGACACGATCCCGGCTCAGGAAGATGCCTTACGCTATCTTCGCTGGGCAGTGGACGCCTATGACGGCAATTTTATCGTATGTGGTCACTCCAAAGGCGGAAATCTTGCCGTGTACGCTTCTTCAATGCTCCCACAAGATCTCCAAGATCGAATCATCAGCGTTTACAGTTTTGACGGACCCGGATTTCGGGAAGACTTTCTCAATCAGGATGGATACCTCCGAATTTTGCCGAAATTACATTCACTGATCCCTCAGAACTCCATTGTCGGTTTATTGCTCTCAACAGGAAAAGACCATGAAATAGTCACAAGCACTTGCTTTGGTGCCAGAGCACATGATGGCTTTACATGGGAAGTGCTCGGTACTGGTTTTGTGCGTTCCGAGTCACTGAGTTCGAGCAGCGCGATGTTTAAAGAAGCCATAAGTGAGACGCTTTCAGGAATGAGCCGGGAGGAGCGGGAGACATTTATCGAAGATTTTTTCCAGATCATGACGTCTACCGGAGCCTTTACTCTTACAGATTTGACGGAGATCAAACTTCGTCACGCTTTAGAGATCGCCCAGTCTCTGAGGCAGGACAAAGAAGTGCATAAATTCGCGCTCAGTCTGATCTCAAACTACTTTGCTGATTTCCGTAGTAAAAGGAAAAGATGACGTATGTTCTGGAGGTAGTTGTTTTACGAGTTTGAAGTTTTCTTTTCAGGAAGTGAACGGATATGTGGCTGTTATTTGCAATTCTATCATCGGTCTTCGCGGCACTGACATCCATATTGGCAAAGGTCGGCATTGAAGGCGTCAATTCCAATCTCGCCACTGCCATTCGCACGGCGGTCGTGCTTGTCATGTCATGGGGAATGGTGTTCCTGACGAATGCGCAGAAAGGTCTTGGGGATATATCGCAGAAGAGTTGGCTTTTCCTGATCCTCTCCGGGTTTGCCACGGGAGCATCCTGGCTGTGCTACTACAAGGCTCTTCAGATGGGTGAGGCTTCAAAGGTCGTTCCAATCGACAAGTTGAGCGTAGTGATTACACTGGTGTTGGCGTTTGTGTTCCTTCATGAGCAGTTTACAACGAAATCCCTCATCGGCTGTGTCTTGATCGGCGCGGGAACACTGCTAATGGTACTGTGATCCGGGGAAGCAATGCAAAGTAGTTCAGATAATGACGGCAGTAAACCTGATAAATGTGATATTGCTGTTCTTCGCATGTACTTTTCCTGGCTGTTTTATATTGGCACTATAACCCGGGGGGCAACTGCTCCCGGGCTTTTTTCCCCGTGTGGGCAGAAAATTGACATTACAACAAGATTAACATATAATTTCGATATAAGGTTGGAATTAGTTTTACGGTGCGGGGAATCACCGGAAAACTGGATCCGTTTATATAAAGTTACTCTTTTTTACGAGCCAACGTCATCCAAAGTGATGAAACGGGCTCTTTTTATATTTTCAGACTACAATCAAGAAGGAGAAAACACACAATGGAAGATTTCAACATTTATTTCAGTGACCTAAAGGAAGAATCACAGCGTCGTCTTATGGAGGCGGTGGGTATCACAGATCCGCGTGAAATGAACTGGGATATTGATATGTTGCCGCTTGCAACGTATCCGATTCCGATTAACGAAGAAGAATAGAAGAGCGTTATGGATGAGATGAAAATCAAAACGCCAAGTCTTTTCCTGCCGCATATGTTGTGCTGGAAAAAGAATGTGTTAACTTTTGACTGTGGGGTTCTGTATGATTCAAAACATTATTGCCGTCGAATATGATGGAAGAGAGATGAGGGCGGTCTCTATCTCGTGCGAAGTGCCGAGCAAGGATTTCGACATTATTTCTGCAATAAAGAAGGCTTCGACAGACTTCTGCAAGACCGAAGAAGGTAAAGCAGTTTATGATGAGTTCGTCGAAGGACTGTCAGAATGCATAGCTGACGACGATGCTGTTATTATCCTGGAGTCAGGTAATGAGAAGCTCCGATACGTCGTAGGGTCTGCCGTCGTAATCACAAACACGGATTATGAGTATATGGAAATCAGTACGCTTGCTGCTGAGATGGCAGCCAAGCTACTTAATAACTCTCAGTGGAAAACGAAGATTTCGTACTGATTACGAGGTAAAAAGGGGAGAAAAATGGTCAAAACTTATGATGAATGGAAAGCAGCCTGTGAAAATGAGCATTTCAGGTTGTCGGAAATGAGCTACTACCTGAATCCAAACGGAAAAGAGCGGATGCTTGCCTTTGGACTTCTGCTGAATCTTACCGGATATTGCGACTCTGGCAAAGAACTTCTAGATTGGATTGACACAAAGGATGGACTGCAGAAAGAAGATATAAAGCTTCTGGAAACTGGCCATGCGAGTCACCTGATTCATTCACTGCGGAGAGTCGTAGAGCAGGAGTACGAGGCAGAAATACCGGAGAAACCGCATTTCTGGGTAACGTTCAGAGTAGATGCGAGGTATGTTGTGGAGGTAGAAGCGGAAACCAAGGATGAAGCGCTTCAAATCGCACAGGAAAAATTCAGCGATGCAAATTTCGGGGATGCTTCAGATGTTGATGGTGAAGCCATCATAGTTGAAGATGAGAACGGAGTTTTTGTCTGGGAAAAGTAAGACACCGTGATGATAACTCGGCAAAAAAACTTCAATGCTCTCAAAATTGACATTGCAACAAATCAAACTTATAATAACGGTAGAGCATCGGAATTAGTTTTACGGTGGGAAAATCCGCCGCAAGACTTCTTTTTATGAAAGCTCTTACTCAGTAACAAGACTCATGAATGTTCAAAACGAACAGGCATGGGTCTTTTTTATATAAACAAACAGAAAAGAAAAGAGGAGCAAGACAATGAATGAAATGAATGTGCAGGAACGGAAACAGAAGGATTCGTGGGAGGAGTATTTCCCGAGAGACAACGAAAACAGCCTGATCCAAAGCGTGATTGAGATGGAAAAGAACTCCGAATGGATTCACGGAATCACAGCCAGAGAGATCCGACTTGAGGCTATTGATGATCGTCCGCTGTTTCTGCAGACACAGGTCCAGCAGTATCATCTGGACAATCTCAGCCTCGTTGAAGAGACCGCCCAGTTTGGGACAAAGCTCCTGATCTATACGGGAGTGTACCGGAACGGGCAGAGTTTCGAACTTGTTCGTGATACGGCAGTCAGCGGACTCCACCGGGTAGCCAGACTGAACGGAAACTCTCTAGGGCAGATGACCAGGTTGAAGTACTGCGAGACGATGAACAACGGATTTGAAACCTCCAGAGGTACCGCGCTCGGCCTGATCCGCTATGGAAAACTCAGCGGACTTCATAGTGGAGCGGATGGCGGGTATATGGCGATGCCGATTTCCAGTCTGCTGGATATTACCGCGGATACCGTTACCAAGAGATTCGGCAAAGCGGTTATGACCGGTGGTTACAATTCTCATGGATTCACAAGAGCTACATGGGAACTGCCGAACGCCCAGAACCGACTGATCGACATGTACCAGAAGGCTCTGAACGAAGCAGGGCACGGATCACAGTATGCGGTGAACTTTATGCCGGGAGTTGACTTCTACAGCTCGGACACCGCCGCGAGCGCCGCTTCGTTGGACCCGGTGTTTTTTAAGCCAAACGGTACACCGCTGCATTTTGTTGACGGGATCAAGATCAAGCATCTCCGAAGAGGTAATGCTAAGGACAAGGATGGGCTGGAGCTCTTTGCAGAAGGCGCTGACAACATCTTCGCCAAATTCGAGGATGTCACGAGAGTGATCACAAAGTTGGCGGGCATCAAGATCTATAATCCGGAGAACTGCTGCATCCGCCTGTGCAATCGATATCATATCTCGCCCAAGTACGGCCAGGCCGCACTGGAAGAGATAGGACGTATTGCGTTGGGGGAAATGTATATCACAGCCCACGACCTGTATCTCGGAATGACGGAAATTCTTTCTGAAGCTGAACGCTGCGACGCGAGCCAAAAGGTGATGACAAAACTTGAAGAGTCTTTGGCGAGGATTATTCGGACAGACTTTTCTGAAGACGATGTGTCTGGCACGGTTGCCTGGGGACAGACTCAGGCAGCAGCTTAAAAAAGGTGCTGACCTCGACTGAGCCGGAAGCACGAACGCAATGGAAGGAAGAAGAAAGAATGCTTAATTCAGTGTCTTTAATGGGTAGGCTTACAGGAGAGCCCGAATTCAGAACGACACCCTCGCAGGTGCCGGTGACGACATTTACAATTGCCTGTGACCGGGATTTTTCCGGACGGGAAAATGAGCAAAAGACGGACTTCATAGATTGTGTTGCTTGGAGGGGAACTGCTGAATTTGTTCAGCGTTTTTTCCATAAAGGAAGCATGATCATAATCGAAGGCCGTCTGCAAATGCACTCCTGGACGGACAGAGACGGAGGCAGACATGAAAAAGCTGAGATTCTTGCCGAAAACGTGTATTTCGGGGATTCTCGCAAGAAGGAGGACTGATCATGTACTTTGAGTGTAACATTGATACCAGAATCCCGCAGTTTTATCATCCGGAGATTTATCCGAAGCTGGTAAGCACAGTCGCTCTGATCCATGAGCGAACAGATAAGCTGAATTTAGCCTTGGACGACTGTGTCCTGAAAGGATGTAAGACTCGTGGCGCCACATTCGCAAAGATCGCAAAGACGGTATTCGATCTTTCCACAAAGAAATTTGATGACATGGTTCCAGCAGAACTCGCTGAAGTCGTAGATATACTCTACGATGGAAATGATGCTGAAGATAGAATTGAATGGCCAAATACGGTTGTCCTTTTTGACACGAGATTCGTGACTACTGACGACTGGGAGGCATTGCGGCATATCGGGATCGGAGGATCTGACTCATCTGTTCTTATGGGATGTAACCCATATCAGAGCGAGGAAGGCCTATGGTATGAAAAGCTTGGTTACCCTGAATTCATCAGTGAAGAAGGTAAACAAGCCATTTTTGACAGAGGGCACTTCCTGGAAGATACGGTGATCGACACATTCTGCAGACTGGTAGGGGCCAAGCGAATCCCAGAAAGCAGGATGTTCCGTCATAAGGATTATCCGAATACTACTGCAAATATCGATGCGATTCTGTCCATGCCATCCGGAAATCTGGCAATCTTCGAAGCAAAAACGGCAGCCAGAGGAAAGGAAGGAGAGTGGATGGGCAACAAAATCCCGGCCAATTATGTCTGCCAGTGTCATCAGTATTTGGCTGTGCTTAATGACCCTCGCGTTGAGGGCGCCTATATTGGAATGATTCCGGTAGCTGACCTTGATCTTGACGGAACATATATTGCGTCAGCGTACACCGATGAATTCTATCATCACTTCATCGAGCGCGATCAGTCGTTTGAAGATGAGATTCTGGAGAACGAAAAATGGTTCTGGGATTCATATATCGTGAATGGAGTCAAACCAAACGCATCCAAAGATCCAAAGATAGACAAGGCTGTCAAGCTTCGTTTTGAGCCTTCTCCGCTGAGTGATCCGACAATTCCACCCCAGGAGCTGTCGTATGAACAGTGGGAACCAAAGCTGGATACGCTGTTAGCTGCCGAAAAAGACTACGCAGCCAAGAAAACCGAGTTGGATAATCTGGAGCAGTTCAGAGATGTGGCCAGGCTGGAGATATTGGAAGCCCTTCAGGGTGCTCAATGCGGTATTTTCCGGAATGCGGCCGGCGATACGAAAATCACAATTAAGAATACAGCGATCAACAAGACCACAATCGATGCCAAAAAGCTGAAGCAGTTTTATCCTGAGGCTTGGGCGGCAACGAAAAAGAATAGCGCATATACACGTTTTTCTGTCAATAGATAGGCTTAAGGAGGTGTGCTTTTATGGCACGGTCAAAAGCCTCCACGGGAACTCACCCCAGAATCGGGGTGAGTTCCTGATGGGGATGATCACAGCAAACCAGCATGAAGAAATCCTCGCAACCTTTACATACAAGACTTTTGAGTCGGAAAATAGAAGCTTTTGTGTTTTTCGCTTCAAAAACTACGACACGCAGAAGGAATTTACGGCGGTTGGAAGTATGCTGCCGGACAGTAAAAATGTTCCGGTCAAATTGACCGGGGACTGGGAGGTGAATAGGAAAAGCGGGCATAAACAGTTCAAGGTAGCGTATTATGAACAGGCAAAACCGACAGGTAAAACAGAGGTTATTGCTTTTTTCACTGCTTTGCACTGCGGAATCGGAAAAGCAAAAGCCCAGGCAGTCTGGAAGCATTTTGGAAACAGTACATGGGAGATCGTGGAGAACAATCCGGAACGTTTGCTGGAGGTGCCTATGATCAGCGATAAAATTCTGGCGCGATTCAAGCAGACAATGAAGGAAAACGGCATTGCTCGGGAGCTGTTGAAACTGACCGCCAAAGCTGGTATCAGTCTGAGCGGGGAAACACTCCATGCGCTGATCGCACGGTACGGACCGGACGCTGAGAAGGAACTCAGAAACAATCCCTATGAGCCGTGCGGCGCAATTGCCGGATATAGTTTTGACAGAGCCGATGCGCTCGCTATATCTTTGGGGTATCCCATGGACAGTGATAACCGCCTGGTTGCCGCAATTTGTAAGGTCTTGGATGACGCGGCAATGTCAGGACATGTCTGCCTTCCCAAGGATGATTTACTTGCGGGACTGGTGAAGTTTACTTCCTGCAGCAGCGTCAAGTGTGCCGATGCTATTCGCAAAGCTTTCCGCGAGAAAAAGCTTCGCGGCGCCAACAATTTCATTTATATGCCCAAACGATATGAACAAGAAGCATCAATCAGCCAGAATGTCCTTCGCCTCATCTTGAGCGGAGGAAAGCCTATTACTCAGATTGATTCTCTGATAGCAGACTATGAGGCAGAAAACGTCAGTTTTGCAGAGTGCCAGAGAGATGCAATACGAAATGTGTTCAAGTATCCGTTTACCATCATTACAGGTGGGCCAGGAGTTGGAAAAACAACCGTGACAAAATGCATTCTTGCTGTACATCAAATGATCTTCGGCGCGTCATCAGAACCGATACTCCTTGCCCCGACCGGGAAAGCATCCCGGCGCATGTCGGAAGCAACCGGGTTCCCAGCCCAAACTATTCATAGTGCCGTAGGCTGGAAGGGAGAGGAATTCGACTACGATGGCCAGGAGACAATCATGCTGGAAGGAAACCTTATCGTTGTAGACGAAGCCTCCATGATGGATCAGGCGATAGCGTGCATTCTGTTCGAAAGAATCAAATCAGGCTCACGAGTGGTTCTTGTCGGAGACATTGACCAGTTGCCCAGCGTTGGCTGTGGGAATGTCCTGGCAGATCTGATCCGCTCAGAAGTGGTTCCGACAACAAGGCTGACGGTCATCTTTCGTCAGACCGAGGAGAATCCTATCATAATAAACGCCCATAAGATCAACAATGGCGACGCCAACCTTCGGTTCGGAAACACGTTCAGATTTGTCCAATGTCAAAATGAAGAAGAGGTTTTCAAAGCCGCCTGCAGCATGTATACTAAATGTGTAAAGGCTTATGGCGATGAAAAAGTGCTTCTGCTTAATCCACAGAGAAATAACACGCCCATCAGTGTTGACCGCTTTAATGCCGAACTGCAGAGCAGAATCAATCCGCCGGCTATTGGGAAAATGGAAATAAAAGTTGGCAAGACCGTTTTCCGCGAAGGCGATAAGGTGATGGAGCTGAAAAACACCGAGGACGGTCCAAAAAACGGGGATGTCGGGCATATTCGTGAAATAACCAGACGGCCGGATTCAGATGATCCGGATACTTTCAATTATTATGCCAGTATCGAATGGAATGGAGAAGACACCCTGATCGAGTATTCCCAGGATGATCTTCGACATGTTACACATGCTTTCTGCACCACAGTCCATAAAAGCCAGGGGAGTGAATACCAAAGCGTGATAGAGGTTGTCTCAAAGGCTCACCCAAGTATGCTGAGAAGGAACCTTGTCTATACCGGCATTACCAGGGCCAAGGTTAATGTCTGTCTCATCGGTGAAATGGATGCGCTGCGGATGGCCGTTGCGAACAACACTCAGGAAATCCGATATACCCTGCTCGCAAGCAGGCTGCATACAGCTGCCTTCGGGCAAAAGGAGGTTCAATATGACAAAGCACGTGATGCTTGAACTGTCAACTGCCCATCTCTCGGGCGAAACGCTCGATGCATTGAACATGGGATCCATCGAATCGGTCATTTCATATGACAAAACTGTGGGATGGCTCGGGACAGTCGGATACTTCGTTCCGATCACAGGTTTGGAGGAAAACCTTCCCGTGGATTTGGAATCGTGTTTCCGTTTTGCGGAAAAGAAAGGTGCCGATTGGATCATGTTTGAGAGCGACGCAGAAGCGGTAGTTGGCCTTAAGACGTACAACTGATTTATACTATTATAATATAAGGAGAGAACAATGCAGAAATACATGACGAAGAAAGTTCGGGATATGGCCGTGGATGATGCGGTTGAAGGGTTCTTTCTTTTGAAAAGTCCGACCCCCAAGACCACGCAGAACGGAAAAAGCTTCCTTTCATTCAGGCTTGCCGATGCAAGCGGGGAGATTGAAGGCATCTTCTGGGATTATGACGGAAATCTGCATGCAACCAATGCGGGAAAGCCGGTCAAGGTCCGCGGGGCTGTGTCGGATTATAATGGCAAGAAACAGATTACCGTGACACAGATTCGAGCGGCGAAGGAAGGGGATCCGATTGACATGAATGCCCTGGTTCCGTCTGCTCCCATCGACCCGAAACAGACCTATACTCAGATGGTCAACCTGATCGAAACGATTCAGGATCCGGAATACAAGCAGCTCTGTGTAGAAATGCTGGCCAGAAATCGCGAATTGCTGAGCTGCATTCCTGCCGCAAAGTCTGTTCATCACGCATTTCGTTACGGCTTGCTGATGCATACGTACTTTATGATGTGCCATGCGGATTACATGTCCAGGTTTTATCCGTTCGTTAATCGCGATCTCTTGATGGCGGGAACGTTTTGCCATGATCTCGCGAAAGCGAAAGAGTACATGCTGTCGCCAGTCGGACTGGTAACAGACTATTCCGTTCCCGGATATCTGCTTGGTCATTTATATATGGGTGCAGTTGAAATTGCTAAAGTCAGTCAGGAGATCGGTATCAGCGAGGAAAAGTCTTTGCTACTGCAGCACATGCTGCTTTCCCATCATGGGAAGCCGGAATATGGTGCTGCCGTGGTTCCGAAGACTGCTGAAGCCATGCTTCTCTCCATGATCGATGACCTGGACGCCAAAATGGAGCTGATCCGGGAATCCATGGAGGGGCAAGCGCCAGGAATGACAGAGTCAGTCTGGTCACTTGGGTATAAGTTGTATAACCACAGTTAAGATTTGGCTTTTTTGTCCGGACTTCTCAAAAATTGACATTATAACAAAAACAATATATAATTTAATTACGATGATAGGAATTAGTTGCATAGTAGGAAGGGAGAAGACCTTCCCGATGCAGAACTATCATGAAAGATGGTGGCAGACTTCAGTCAATGAAGTCTGCCAGTTTAATTAGCGGAAGGGAGAACAACATGAACCAGGTCAAAGACGAAAGACGATTGTATCAGTATGAAGGCGCGGTCCTTATCTTTGACCGCGTTGTAGCAAACAATTACAAAGCTCAGACCAGGGCTTCAAGCGTAGCTAAGGCACGTAGCAATATCGCATATCAGTTCCGCAGGAAAGCAAATATCGCAGATCATATCCCTGTCAAGCTCACAGGTACGACTGTTGCTATCTAAATCTTTTGTACAAAAACATCACAGGAGGAGACACCACAATGAATCAGTATCAGAATCAGAACGGCAACTACAATGGTTACGGCCAGCCTCAGCCGCCCCAGTATTATCCCCCGCAGCAGGGGAATGGTCAGATGCAGAACCAGCCCGGAAACAATGCACCAGTACAGAATCAGGGACAGCAGGGGAATGGTGGTCAGCAGGAGAGCGTGCACTAC
>Ga0256407_10002938_pt1 | contig 31296 bp, 16 predicted proteins | sample RumenRJG_04DNA_FD_193489 | JGI IMG/M metagenome (GOLD analysis project Ga0256407, IMG submission 193489) | Bovine rumen microbial communities from Lethbridge, Alberta, Canada - RJG_04 | ecosystem: Host-associated > Mammals > Digestive system > Stomach > Rumen | place: Canada: Alberta...
ACGGTTCCTTTTCTCCACCATCCCGGTTATGACCGGAAAGCCGTACCGGGCAAGGACGAAGAACAGCAACAGAAAGATAAGGGTCATCCAAAACAGGAGACCGCCGTCAGGAGTAACGAGGTTCATCTGTCAGACTACATGATAACGATCAAGGCGCAGACGACGAGTGCCAAAAGAGCGGCACCTTCAATCATAGCTGTTGCGATGACCATACTAGTACGAAGGTTTCCGGCAGATTCAGGCTGGCGTGCGATGGACTCCATCGTTGCCTTACCGATTTTTCCTATACCGATTGCGGCTGCGAAGGCAGCTGCTGCTGCACCAATTGCAGCTCCAACTAAATTAAGTTCCATGATCTTATGGTTTTAATTAATTATGTTATTCTTCTTTTTCGCGGGCTAGTCCTATATAAATCGACGACAGCATCGTGAACACATATGCCTGGATGAAGGCCACGAGACACTCCAGCAGGTCCATAAACAATCCGAACAGGACAGATATGAAGGTCATCGACCCGAACAGGGCCGGTCCGAATTCGTGCATTATGAAAATTAAGCACACGAGACTGAGGATCAGTATATGACCCGCCAGCATGTTGGCAAAAAGTCGTATTGTAAGCGATATCGGCTTGGTGATTGCGCTGAATACCTCTATAATCGACATTATAGGCTTGAGAAAAACAGGCACATCCGGAGAGAATATATCCTTGTAATAATGCTTAGTTCCCGTCAGGTTGACAGTAAAGAAGGTACAGAGCGCGAGCACCAGGGTGACCGCTATGTTACCGGTAAGGTTCGCTCCTCCGGGGAAGAACGGCACTATACCGAGGTAATTGTTCAGTATTATGAAACAGAAAGCCGTGCAGAGGTATGGAGAGTATCTGCGATAATCCTCTTCTCCGATATTCTCCCTGGCCATCTCATGGACCATCATCACTATCGGCTCCACGAAGGCGGCAATCCCGGACGGCGCTTCTTTCTCGACATCATGTTTCCGATACCAACGGGCCGCAGCCAGCACTATCAGGGCCAGCACGAGGCTGCTGATCATAAGGGCCAGCACGTTCTTGGTTATGGATATGTCCAGCGGACGTCTCTGTTCGCCTCCGACGACCTCGACCACCTTTCCTGCATATTCGCCTTCAGACGGGATCATGAAGCCTTCATAGACGGCTCCGTGTTCGAGTCTTGCGGAACTGAAGACATGCCAGCCGGATTCTTCCCCGCGCACGATGACGGGCAGATGGATCGCCACGGCACCTTTGTCGGTGTCGAAGAAATGCCATTCATACGAGTCGAGGACATGGTCGAAGATGACTTCTCCGATATTGACCTCGGCAGGCATGAAAAACATCAATATGGCAATCAGCACACTCATACCTCAACGCAGACTGAAACTACATTGTCCCGCACCTCTACGAAGCCGGACTTTATCTTAAGCGAATTCTCCTTGCCTCCGGCAGAATAGCTTATCTCCCCTTCTTCGAGAGAGGTGATAAGCGGTGCATGGTCCTTAAGCACCTGGAACCTTCCGGCGACGCCTGGCAAGGTGACGGCTTCGACCGTCTCCGTGACAAGTACCGCTTCGGGCGAAAGTATCTCCAGTTTAATCATTATTTGGCCTGGGCGAGTATCGCCTCGCCTTTCTTTATTGCATCTTCGATGGTACCGACATTGAGGAAGGCCTGCTCTGGCAGGTAATCCACCTCTCCGTCAAGTATCATGTTGAAGCCTTTAATCGTATCTTCTATGTCCACCATGACTCCGGGCACTCCCGTAAACTGCTCGGCCACGAAGAATGGCTGGGACAGGAATCGCTGGACTCTCCTGGCTCGGTTGACGGTAAGCTTGTCCTCGTCCGAGAGCTCGTCCATGCCGAGGATGGCGATGATGTCCTGCAGCTCCTTGTTGCGCTGCAATATGGCCTTAACCCTCTGGGCCGTGTCGTAATGGGCCTGGCCGACAATATTCGGGTCGAGGATCCTGGAAGTCGATTCGAGAGGATCGACGGCCGGATAGATTCCGAGCTCGGTAATCTTTCGGCTGAGCACTGTCGTCGCGTCAAGATGCGAGAATGTGGTGGCCGGGGCAGGGTCGGTAAGGTCGTCTGCAGGGACATATACGGCCTGGACGGATGTGATTGAGCCGTTCTTGGTGGATGTGATCCTTTCCTGCATCTGGCCCATTTCGGTGGCGAGGGTTGGCTGGTAGCCCACTGCCGATGGCATGCGGCCGAGCAATGCCGAAACCTCTGAGCCTGCCTGGGTGAATCGGAAGATGTTGTCGATGAAGAAAAGTATGTCCTTAGGACCTGCGCCGCTGTCGCTGTCTCGGAAAGACTCGGCGAGGGTAAGGCCCGAAAGGGCTACGGAGCTTCTGGCTCCCGGCGGCTCGTTCATCTGACCGAAGACCATGGCGACCTGGCTCTTCTCGACTTCTTTCATATCGACTTTGGAGAGGTCCCATTTGCCCTCCTCCATGGACTTCAGGAATTCGTCCCCGTATCTTATGACTCCGGATTCGATCATCTCGCGGAGGAGGTCGTTGCCTTCCCTGGTACGCTCGCCGACGCCGGCGAAAATCGAGAATCCGTTATGTTTCTTTGCGATGTTGTTGATCAGCTCTTTGATGAGCACGGTCTTGCCGACTCCGGCGCCGCCGAAGAGGCCGATCTTTCCGCCCTTGAGATATGGTTCCAGCAGGTCGATGACCTTTATGCCCGTAAACAGGACTTCCTGCGAAGTGGTAAGGTCTTCGAATTTCGGAGGCTCGCGATGGATCGGGAGGCCTCCTTCCATGGTCATGTCACCGAGACCGTCGATGCTGTCGCCGGTTACGTTCATGACGCGGCCGCGGATCTGGGCGCCTACAGGCATCGAGATCGGAGCGCCGGTGCTGACGGCTTCCATGCCGCGGCGGAGGCCGTCGGTGGAGTCCATGGCGACTGTACGGACGGTATCCTCGCCGATGTGCTGCTGCACTTCGATTATGAGGGTCTTCCCGTCGGGGCGCTGCACTTTCAGGGCGTCATGTATTCTCGGAAGCTGTTTCGACACATTTGCGTCAGAGAGGTCGAAGTGCACGTCTACTACCGGACCGATGATCTGCGAAATGTGCCCTTTTATATTATTGGACATATCTTAGCGTTTTTCTGTCAGGATCCCTTGCGGGGCTGATACAAAGATATAAAAAAAATCCGGTGGATATCCACCGGATTATTCTGAAATACCAAAAGTTCAGCAGTAAGTATTACTTGAGCTTCTTGTATCCGTAGCGTGCCTCGTCGCCGAGCTCCATCTCGATCTTCATGAGACGGTTGTACTTGGCGATACGGTCTGTACGGCTGAGGGAACCGGTCTTGATCTGGCCGCTGTTGGTAGCAACTGCGATGTCAGCGATGGTGGTGTCCTCAGTCTCGCCTGAACGGTGTGAGGTAACGGTGGTGTAACCGTGACGGTGAGCCATCTCGATAGCGTCGAGGGTCTCGGTGAGAGAACCGATCTGGTTAACCTTGATAAGGATAGAGTTACCAGCACCCATCTCGATACCCTTCTGGAGGTACTTCACGTTGGTTACGAAGAGGTCGTCACCTACGAGCTGGCAACGGTCGCCGATAGCCTTGGTAAGCTTAACCCAGCCTTCCCAGTCTTCCTCGCTGAGGCCGTCCTCGATAGAGTCGATTGGATATTTGGAGATAAGCTCCTCGAGGTAAGCGATCTGCTGCTCTGAGGTGAGCTTCTTGCCGTTAGGATCTTTCTTCTTGCCGTCCTTGAGCTGCTTGTAGTCATAGTAGAAGGTGTCACCCTCTTTGAAGCAGAACTCAGAAGCTGCGCAGTCCATAGCGATGGTCACGTCCTTTCCAGGAACATAGCCTGCGTTCTTGATAGCCTCGATGATGCAGTCGAGAGCGTCGTTGATGCCTTCGAGCTTCGGAGCGAAACCACCCTCGTCACCAACTGCGGTAGAAAGACCGCGGCCCTTGAGGACCTTCTGGAGAGCGTGGAATACTTCTGCGCCGATACGTACGGCCTCAGCCTCGTTGGCAGCACCTACAGGGCGGATCATGAACTCCTGGAATGCGATAGGAGCGTCAGAGTGAGCGCCACCGTTGATGATGTTCATCATAGGGACTGGAAGTACATATGTGTTGGTACCGCCGATGTATCTGTAGAGCGGAATTCCGAGATACTCAGCAGCGGCTTTTGCAACTGCGAGGGAAACACCGAGGATGGCGTTTGCGCCGAGGTTGCTCTTGGTAGGAGTACCGTCGAGGTCAAGCATGACCTTGTCGATAGCCCTCTGCTCGAGTGCAGACATACCGATGATAGCCGGAGCGATTTTATCGTTGATGTTGGCTGCTGCCTTAAGTACGCCCTTGCCGCCGTAGCGCTTAGGGTCGCCGTCACGAAGCTCGAGTGCCTCGTTCTCTCCGGTAGAAGCTCCTGAAGGAACTGCTGCTGTACCGATAACGCCTGATTCGAGGACAACTTCTGCCTCAATCGTAGGATTTCCTCTTGAGTCGAGGATCTCTCTACCAGTTACTTGAATGATTCTCATTGTATTAAAAGATTAAATTGTACATTTTCCAACTAAGCGCCGCAAATTTAGCAATTTTGCACGGATTTTACAAGCGAGGACAACATAGCCGGGTTTTTCCCAAATTTTACTAAATTTGTGCCGCACAAACAAAAAATGACTATGTATCCACTCAAATTCGAGCCAATTCTCAAAACCAAAGTTTGGGGCGGAGAGAAAATAGCAAAGTTCAAGAATATCACAACCGACCTCCACGGAATCGGAGAGAGCTGGGAAATCTCAGCATACACGGGCGACGATTCTGTCGTATCTGAAGGCCCTCTCGCAGGGAAAACCCTCACCGAGCTGGTCTCAGAATACAAGGGAAAACTCGTCGGAGAGCATGTCTATGCCGAAAACGGCAACGAGTTCCCTCTTCTGATAAAGTTCATCGACGCACGCGACGACCTGAGCATCCAGGTCCATCCGGACGACAAGATGGCTGCCGCCCATCACCCGGGCATGAGGGGAAAGACGGAGATGTGGTATGTGGTCGATACCGATCCGGGAGCCCAGCTTCTGGTCGGCCTCAAGAATGACATCACTCCTGAGGAGTATGAGCGCAGGATCGCTGACAATACCATCACCGACGTTCTCGTGCGCCATGATGTCAAGAAAGGGGACGTTTTCTTCCTTCCTGCCGGGCGCATCCATGCTATCTGCAGCGGCTGTTTCATCTCGGAGATCCAGCAGACTTCGGACCTGACCTACCGCATCTATGACTACAACCGTCCTGGTCTTGACGGCAAGCCTCGCGAGCTTCATACCGAGCTTGCCAAGGAGGCCATCGACTATAAGGTCTATCCGTCATACAAGACCGAATACACCCCTAAGAAGAACGCCTGCACTACCCTCGTGGACTGCAAGTATTTCACTACGGACTTGTACGAACTGGATTCAGCTTTCGAGCTTGACCTCAAGGACGTGGATTCATTCCTGGTGGTAATGTGCACTTCCGGCAGCGGCTCGATCACCGACTCGGAGGGCAACAAGGTATCCGTCCGAAAGGGCGAAACTCTGCTTGTCCCGGCCTGCTGCAAGGGCCTCTCTGTAGTCCCTTCCGGAGAACTGACCTTCATCACCTCCAAGGTCCGCTAGCCTGCCTCTCCGGCAGCGTCCGGCTGACGGGCCGCCTTCGGCAAGTTCGGAAAAGCTGCTCGGTCGCTGTCATCGCCTAAACGGCTAACTCAGTCCTTTTACGCCTCCTTCGTCGCTTCGCCCGAAGGAGGCGTAACGTCCTTCAGACACACGCCGTTCTTCACGGCGCCGACGGCCGCTCCCTCGCTCACCGCTTTTCCTCAATGACTCCGGCGTCTCCGCCACCCGATCGCTACCAGCAGACCTTCGGACAATTGATACGCCCTCGCTTAACGCGTCCTCTGATCCGTCGGATAAAGTGTTGAGGGTGCAGAAACCTCCATTATACGCAGGTCCAAGGCATACTGCTGCACCCTCAACCTTGTATTTCGGACGGCGAGGGGGCAAGGATGTGCCATAGAGAGTAGTACGAGGCATACTGATGCACCCTCATCCCTATTTTTTCGGCACTAAGGGTGCAGCACCATGCCACTGAGCGCCCTATACTGTGGTATGCCGCACCCTCAACAATAAAATGGTCCGCGCCGTTCTGGAAAAAGTTTACCAGAATAGGCGTCGTTTTCAAAGGAAATGCCGCTGCCCTTGGCGTGTATATGGGTCCAAAGTTTGGACCCATATCTACACCTGATCAAGAGATTTCGCCGTCTCCACCACCCGGACGCAACAGACAGAGCCATCCGCAGTAGCAGGAAAGCGGCGGGGGTCCTCTGGTCGCGGCGAGCGTGGCCACCCTCGGCCACGTCAGAGGGAGGGGCCCGATGGATACGAGTTCTGCGAAGCAGGACGATGTAGACATTGGGAGGGATGGAGCCGACGAAGTCGGCGGAACAGAGCCGCGACCACGAGGATTCCCGACGCTGCCGGACAGCGATGGCCCGTCAGCTGGACTCCGCAGAAGGCAACAGCAGGACAGCGACGGCATAGGATATGAATAGAGGAAGAATGCTGAATGGATGAAACAAGATACGGAAAAGCCCGGCGGGAGACCGTCGGGCTTTGATATGTATCGGGACAAACCGTTACTTTTTCACGACAACGCTGTTCAGGTCAATCAACGTGAACTGGATAGCGTCATTGTAAGTGGTAAGGATACCGGTCACGTCCACTGAAGCGCTGCCGTCAAGGATGGCCGGATCGATCTGGGTATCCGCAAACTTGGCATAGCCGCTGGTACGGATCTGGATCTCGGTGCCGCCCATCTTGAAGTAATGGCTCACTGAGTAAGCAGAGGCATTGGACTGGAGTCCCATATAGACCTTGTTAGCCGTTTCATAGTCCGGATACTCCGCCGCAACTGCCTTCTGGAAAGGCTCAGTCTTGACATAGCGGAGGAAGCCGTCCTTGGACATGGCCCAAGTGGTTACTCCGTATGTATCCTCAGACATGAAAAGACGGTCGCTCTTGTGGTCGAGACCATAGTAGAGAAGGAGGAAAATCCTCTTCTCAGGCTCGCCGTAGCTACCCTTGTTGCCGCCGTATGTGAGGCCCTTGAGAGTAACGAGCTTTCCGAAATCAGGGCCCTGGCATACAGGCTTGGCGGCGAGGTTGGCCTTGAGGGCAGCCTCGTCAAGCACTATAGGGGCGACCTCCTTGCCGAGGGCTCCGCGGTGGATCTTAGCCTGGATAAGCTTGTCGGCATCGATATACGCCGTCTCGTACTCTCCGGTAGGATCGGAGAGGCCAAGCTGGAGCATTCCGCCATATGTGCCGAGAGTAAGGCCCTCGCACTCCACATAGAGCATCTGGCCAGGCTTGTAGTCGCTGGTAAGATTGGTCTTTCCAATCTTGATCTCAAGGGCGCCGGTCTCGTCCTGGATGTAGAGACTGCGGTAGATATTGCCCGAGATGTCGTTTGAGACCACCTTGCCGCCTATGATGTAATTCTTATCGAAAGTCACAGGCTTGCCGTCGTAAAGGGCTTTCAGCTGGGCTATGGTGGTGTTGGTCTGGAGCGATGCCGGGACAAATTCTCCGGCCTCGCCATAATCGAAGGTATATACCGGCTCCCACTCGTCACATGAAACGAGAAGAGCAAGAGCTGCGATTGCTGTCAATATCCTTTTCATAGCCTTAGAATCTGAAATAAAGGTTCAACATATAGTTCATTCCGCTCATGTAGAAATACTTGGAATCGAAGCGGTAGTAACGCTCCTTGTTGACAGTATTGTCTACGATACGGTTCTGCTCGTAACCTCCGGTCTTGACAGACTTGTTGTTGAGGAGGTTCTTGGCATTGAGGGAGAAGCCGATCTGGTATTTGCGCTGGATATACCATGACTTGCCGACACTGAGGTTGAGAAGCCATGCGGCATCGAATTTCTCCTGAGAAGCCATGTAGTCGATCTCGGTAGGAGTCTCCACTCCGTCAGGACCGGTGGTAGCTGACTTAAGCCTGTAGAACGGGCTCATGTCAAGGTAAGCCTTGTCGAAATACTCGACGTCCGCATCGATGAACCAGTAGTTGTGGTTCCATGCGAAGCCGGCGCTGGCAGCGAGCTGAGGAGTTGAAGGCACATAGTGCTGCACTTCCTTGCCGTTGACGTCAGGGTGGCTCTTCCAGTAAGGAATCTCGACGTTGTATGTACCTGCAACCAGCGAAGCGCTGTTGTCGTAGGTCATGTACATCTTAGGATTGGATGTATATATATACTTGCCATAGGTGAAAACTCCCTGGAAGGCGAGATTCTCGACAGGAGTAGGAGTCTTGAATCCGAGTTCCATGCCGACATGGCGCTGGTCCATGCCGCTCATTGAGAAGTTGACGAAACTGTTGGCGATATCGTCGAACAGGCTCATCACGTCGCTCTGGTCCTTGATGTCAGTATAGAATCCGGTCACGCGGACGTTCCAGCCATTGGAGAAGTACTGGTAGTTGAGGTCCGCGGTCGTAGTCTTGATCGTGGTGAGGTCAGGAATGACTGAGTTTCTGGTCCTCGGAGAGAAATAAGCCATGTTGAAGTGCGGAGCTTCCGTGATGTATGCGGCATTTGCAAATATGCGGTGGCCGCCTCCGAACTCATAGTTGAGGTTGAGCTTTCCGGTGTAGGAAAGGAACTCGTTCTTCTTGCTCCTTCCCTTCGAAGTGATCGGTTTGCCGTCAAAATCCTTGTCGGTGACAGACACTCCGTCAATCATGATTTCATGGCCTTTGTCGTCGAGGCCAGGGAAGAGACCCTTGCGGAGGAGACCTTCACGCCAGAAGCAGTCGTAGCCCACGCTGCCGCCGAGACCAACCTGGAAACCGCCCAAGTTGAACTTGCCGGAAGCCCAGAGCTGAGCCTGACGGATCTGCGCATAGTAATCGTAACCGAACTTGTCTCCCTTCTCGAGCACCTGGGCATGGCCGTTTGCCATCCAGTAGTCGAGGTCATTCTGGATCATGTAAGGGAAGGCTGAGAAATCGCGCTCTGCGAATGAGTCCACGTTGAGATAATAGTCGCCGCCGAGAAGGTCATTGATGATCTTGTAGTGCTCGGTGCGGTTGATCTTGCCGTTGACGCCGGCGTTGAGGGTAACCACCTCGGATGGTTTCCACTTGGCGCTGATGGCGAGGTTGAGGTCACGCTGGTCCACGCGACGCTCCTCGAGAATGTACTTGGAGCGAGAAAGACCGTAGTCCCTGTTCATGCGGTTGACATTGTACAGGCGGTCCCAGTTGACATGCACGAGCTCAGGGTCGCGGGAATAGCCCCATGTCTCTGTAGCCCATGCCCACTTGGTGAAGTTGTTCCTGTTGTAGTCAGGATTCTCCATCCAGAAGTAGCTCGGCAGGTTGCGGTAATAGTCAGGACGAGGGTCCTGGGCATTGTTCCAGTCAAGGGCGGTGTAGCCGTTCTTTCCGAAGCGGTAGAGGACGGTCGCGCTTGCGCTGAAGTTATCCTGCGGAGTAAAGTCGTATTTGATTACTGCTATAGGCTCGTTGGTGATGCGGACGCGGGCGTTGCGCACCTTTCCGTTCTGGTAGCCCCAGTTGGAGTTGTACATGTTGTCGCCCATGAGGTCATATACCTCCTGGGTTGATGCGTTCTGCGCACCCCTCTGGCCAGGAGTGGCCATGAAGATGAAGCCGAGCTTATGGACGTCGTCGAATTTCTTCTCTGCCGATGCGTAGTAGCCGAACGAACGGTAATATACTCCGTCGATCCAGTCGTTGCCGCCGAGACGGGCAGATGCGCTGAATGCGTATGACCAGCCATTGTCAAGCGGACCAGAAGCGTAGGTCAGCATGAGACGGAGACGATAGAGAGCGCTGTTGGTGAGCAGGCTGGCCCTCCAGCCCTTGCGGACGTTGGAAGCGTTGCCGTTGATGTTGACGAGGCCGTTGTAGCCGCCGATGCCGAAGTCAGCCATCTCAGCTCCCACGTATGAGTCCTTGGCCCTTGTAGCCTCGTTGAGGCCTGACCAGAGAGAATATGGCGAGTATCCGGTAATCGCGTCGTTCATCTTGACTCCGGCGAGATATACGTTCTGCGACTCTGAGGAATAACCGCGGGCGCGGAAACGCACTGCGCTGAAGTTATAGCCGGCGATGCTGTTGAAGACGTCGTTCTGGCCGAAGAGAATCGTAGGATTGTCATTGTAGCCGGAATCGTCCATGTCGAATTCCACGAAGTTGTCGTCCTCGGCGTCGGAAACCTGATGGGACGGGGTCATGGAGAGATTGAACATGTTCTTTACATAGCCGTCATTTACGGTCACGTTGACTCTTGTCTCGAGATACTCGTCAGCTTTGATGACAAGGTCGTAAATTCCATTCGCGAGATTGCCGATGAGGAAGTTTCCGTCGGCATCCGATTTGGTTTCGGCAATGGCTTCGCCACCCTGGTAAAGAGTGAGGACCGCGCCTTCGAGGGAAGACCTGTCCGCACGGCTTACCACGCGGCCCTTGACGCCTCCGGTGAATTCCTGGGCGGAAAGTCCGAGGGTGCAGAGGACTGCAAGTATTGCCACTATAAGTCTTTTCATATTTTTCATTATTTGTTGCTAACTACGATATAAGTCGGGTAATGGTCGCTGAAGCCTCCGATGAAGGCGCCGCCGGAGAATGTCCTGAACGGAGTGCCCGCATACTGGCCGTCCTGCTGGGTCATGAAGTCCTTGTGGAACACGCGTCCATAGTACTTCTTGCCCTGGTTCTTGACGATAGGCTGGATCTTGAGAGTGCCCTTCGGGGCGTTCGCAAGGTTGGAGTTCACTATGATGATGTCATAGATGTTGCCGCCTCCCTGATAGAAGAGAGAACTGTATCCGGCCTTGAGCATGGACAGGAATGGAGAGAAGAAATCCTCGCGGCCCACTTCGCCGATCTTTTCCTTTCCGCGCATATAGACTGCCATGCTGTCGTCAGTCGGGTTGTCGTTCATGTCTCCCATGGCAACGATCTTGATGCCAGGATACTCCTCCATGAGTTTCATGGATTCGTTGTACATGATCTCGCCTCCCCTGCTTCTGAGCGCAGTGCTCTTGCCGCCAATCCTGGACGGGAGGTGGGCTACGAAGAATGCGAACATCTCGCCGCCGAGCATTCCGCGGACCATGAGGATGTCACGGGTGCGGAAATGGTCCTTGTCCTCCTGGCTCATCTCGAAATCGATGTCGCTGTTGAAGTCGAACGGGATGGAGCGGCTCTCGAGCACCTGGAAAAGCTCAGGCCTGTAGAGCAGGGCGACATCGACTCCACGACGGTCAGGACCGTCATAGTGGACGATCTGGAAGTTGGCATCAGCGATCTCCGGCATGGTCACGAGATCCTCGAGGACATGTCTGTTCTCGATCTCGCTGACGCCGAGGACTGCGTGATAGACCTTGTTGTCATCTTTCATGGCGCGGATTACCTTCGCCATGTTGTGGAGCTTCTTGTCGTATTTGGCGTCGGTCCAGTTGTTGGCGCCGTCAGGAAGGAACTCATAATCATTCTTGCCCTCGTCATGGACAGTGTCGAAGAGGTTCTCAAGATTGTAGAATCCAATCACATAGCTCTTCTTGCCGCCGGCAATGGCCATGGGCATAGCCAGGAGCAAGATGATTACGATATATATTATCTTTTTCATATCCAAAAGTTTATTTCACTATTTCCACCACCAGTTGTTGTTCTGAGGATTCTCGCTCTTGACTGTGGAAGCCTTGTCAGCGCCGATGGCCTTGTCGAGGTTGACGAAGAGCTTGTAGCCGAGCACGGTCTCAAGCTCCTTGACGGACATGCTCATGCTCTTGTTGACCTTGAGGCTGCTCTTGCCTGAACGGCTGTACTCCTCGTGGTCGAACAGGAATGCCGTGGCGCAGAATCCGTCGGTACCGATCGTGGTGTTGCTGCTATAGCGCAGGATGGCCTTGAAGTATGCGGTAGGCACGGTCACCTTGTTGCCAGAACGGTCAAGTATATAGTACTTGGCATCCTTGGTGATACATCCGGTCACTACATAGCAGGTATCGGACTGTCCGGCCCAAGTGCGGACCTTTCCCTCAAGGTCGGCCCAGAGACCGCCGTTGAAGTCCTGGTTCTGCGGGGTCATGTTGGTGCCATAGAAGGTGGAGCTGTTAAGCTCATAACCGGCGCGGTCGGCAGAAGGGAGCTGATGGCCTCTTGCATACCAGCCGTTGTTGCCTTCCCTGTAACCGCCGGAAACATTCTGCTGCTTGTCAGCAGGAAGGAGAGGGTCATAACCCCACTCATCGGTACGGGAGGCGCCGCTGTAGATTGCCTTGTACAGCGGGTATGCCACCCAGTTGGACACGCGGTTGTCATAATCCCAGTAGAAGGACCAGTTGCGGATCTTCTTTCCGCTGAGGGTTCCGTCATGGGAGAAGAAGTCGAAACCGTCGGTCTCGGAAGTCTCCGGAAGCTCGAGCCATCCGGCAGTCGCAAAAGAAGTGGTACCTCCACCTCCCTGGCCACCGCCGCCACCCTGGCCGCCTTCGCCTGCAGGGTCATCTACCTCGACGACAGTCAGTGACTTGCCGGCAGAGAAGTCCACTGCAGTGCCTGCACTTTCGGCGCTGACAAGCTTGATGTCGTCGAGACGATGGCCGCTGGTGATGTCTGAGGCTATATAGATACTGAGCTTCTGAGTGCCTGAAGGGACGGAGAAATTGGCGGTAGCGACATCCCAGCGGCCGTTCTTGAAGCCGTTAGGGAATGCGTACTGGAGCTCTACCCACTTGGAGTTGTCGTTGCTGACATAGACATGGAACTCGGACGGATTGAACGTGTTGTCCTGGCTGTTGATATAGCGCTCGGTACCGAAGCTGAGAGAAAGGTTGACTGCCCCACCGAGGACTATGTTCCTTATCACGAATATACCGTTGGTGCCGAAGAAGATGTTGTTGGAACCTGATCCGCTATAGTCGGAATAACCGCTGTCGGACGTACTGTTGGCCCTTGCTGAAAGGCCCTGATATCCGTAGGATACACCCTCGATGCCCTTGCCGGTCTGGTTTTTCCAGCCGTCGAACTGATCGAGATACGGCCAGCTCTTTCCTGAGCCGAAAGACTGAGTAGCCTTGGTCTTGTCGAAGTTGTTGGCGAAAATTTCGTCGCCTGCAGGAGGGGTGGTACCACCGCCGCCACCCTGGCCGATCGCAGTGCCTGCCGAGAAGTCGATTGCAGTGCCTGCCTCCTGGCCGACAATGAGGGTAACGTCATCGAGACGGTGACCGCTCGCGATGTCGGAAGCGAAGTAGATGCTGATCTTCTCAGTGCCTTCCGGAACTGCGAAGTTAGAGGTAGCGATATCCCAGCGGCCGTCCTTGAAGCCGTTAGGGAATGCATACTGGAGCTCTACCCATTTCTCGTTGTCTTCGCTGACATAGACATGGAACTCGGACGGCTTGAACGTGTTGCCGCCTTCCTTGTCCTTGTCGGCGTTGAGATAGCGCTCGGTACCGAAACTCAGGGAGAGTCTGGTGTTGGAGTTGAGGGCTATATCCTTAATGGCGAAATGCGCGTTGGCGCCGAAGAAGAGGTTGTTTGAACCTGATCCGGCGTAGTCCGAGTAGTTGCTGTTGGATACGCTGTTGGCCCTTGCCGACATGGAGGCGAAATCATAGGTGATACCTTCGATGCCCTTTCCGGTCTCGTTTTTCCATCCCTCGAACTGGTCGAGATATGGCCAGCTCTTTCCTGAGCCGAAGGTCTGGGTAGCCTCCTCCTTGTCAAAGTCGTTGGCATAGAGGACGGCGTCTTCGTATGAGCCTGAACCGGCCTGCTTTACGATGACTCTCTTTGAAGTAAAACCGATGTTCACGCGGAAAGAACCTTCACGGTCGTATCCGGTGTTCTCGGGAACACTGACCACGATGACCTGGTTGTCGTCGGACGCGCCGCCTCTGCCAGGAGTGACCGTAATCCACTCGGAGGCTTCGTCAATGATCCAGGATCTGTTGGACTTGACGGCGATCGAATTTTCCGAAGCGGCCTTCTCTAGGCTGAGTTCAGACACGCTGACCTCAATCGAAGGCTCGGCAACAGGCTCATCCTCGTTGCATGCGACCAGAATGGAGGCAGCAGCGAAAACAGATAAGAATAGGTTTCTTAATTTCATTGTATAAATCTAAATTAACATACTTTTGGGAACTACAAATATAATAAATACAAACGTTTTAACAACAAATAAGGATAACAAAAAAGCCGCCCCGTAAAGGGCGGCCTGATATGGTCTGAAGGACTATGTCCTTATTTTGCAGGCTCATAGGTGAGCACGAGCTTTACTACCTGTCCGTTCTTCTTGGTAGTAGCGAGATAGTATCTGGTTGCTGCCTTTGTGCCGGAGAGATTGTAAGTATATTCCGAACCCGTAGTCGCCCATTTCTGTGCAGCGCCGCCGCTAACGGCGTTCCCGGAGGTGTCGGAGGTCACCAGAACCTCAACGGAAGCCGAGCATCCGTCGCTGTTGGTCGCAACGACCTTGGTGAGTTTCAAGCCGTCTATCGCCGGCATTCCAAGGTAGTTGTCCTGTGAGACCATGAGATAAGTTTGACCGCCATAGGCTCCGGTATAGATTCCGTTGCCGGCTTTGGTATGCGAGAAGGTGTATTTGACTCCGTCGAGGGTATAGTCGTACTCACCTTCTGCCGCATCGGCTTTCTTTGCAGGCCAGCCCTCGATGTCGGAGCTGAAATCAAAGGTAAGGACTTTGGCGTCGCCTGTCTGGCCGCCACCGCCTTCTCCGCCTTCTCCACCTTCGCCGCCTTCACCGCCTTCACCGCCGGAAACGGCCTCGGCAGCGGTAGCCACGAGATTGATGTACTTATCTTTGCCGGAGAAGCCTACGAAGTAACCGGAGAACTTGACGGTCTTGCCGTCAAGGGCATCAATGCCGAGGCTTGCCACAGGGTAGCTGATGCTGCCGACATGGGCTGAAGCGCCTTCGACGTTGACATTGTAGTAGTTTCCGCTCTTGGCGAGCTTTCCGGTGAAGGAAATGTACTCGGTCACCTTTGACGTATAGGCATCGAAGGTAGAGGTGATATCCTTCGCGCTGACGGCAGGAACTTCATTGTTGCTTGAGTTGATGGTAACGGCTGCATTGGAGTCGATCTCAGGCACTCCGCCATAGGTCTTCTTGGTACCGCTCACGGTAACTTCGTCGCCGATTGCGCCGACCGTGGCCGGCTTGAACACATATATGTTGTTGGTACCGTCGGTAACTACCATGCTGGAAGTCGAGACAGCGGCAACGAGGCCGGTGAACTCTACAGCAGTGTTGTCATCAGCTGAAATGACGCCGGCGATGTCATAGCTCGGAGTCGGAGGAACGTCGCTTACCTCTTCAGCCTCAGTAGCGACGATATTGATATATTTATCCTTGCTTGTGAGACCTACGAAATAACCGGTGAACTTGACCTTCTTGCCATCAAGAGCATCGAGATTGAGGCTTGCTACAGGATTGTTGACGCTGCCGACCTTTGCGGTCGCGCCGTCTACATTTACATTGTAGTAGTTTCCACTCTTGGCGAGGGTTCCTGTGAAGGAAATGTACTCGGTGATGGTGGAAGCATAAGCATCGAAGGATGCCGTGATATCCTTTGCAGAAGGAGCGGTGACTGCGTTATTGCTTGAGTTGACGGTAACGGTCGAGTTCTTGTCGATCTCAGGCACTCCGCCATAGGTCTTCTTGGTACCGCTCACGGTAACCTCGTCGCCCACTGCAGGGACGGTAGAAGGGCTGTAGACATAGATGTAGTTGACACCGTCGGTAACGACTGCGCTGGTTGAAGAGACAGCGGCGACAAGGCCGGTGAACTCAACTGCAGTGTTGTCAGCTGCGGAAAGCGCTCCTGTGATGTCATATCCCGGAGTCGGAGGGACATCGCCAGCCTCTACGATATCTACAAGAACCATGTTGACACGGTTGCCTGACACGCCATTGTAGAAACCGGTAGCCACGACCTTCTTTCCTACGAGTTCGCTGATGCCGAATGAAGGAAGGACGTTGGAGAATGACAGGTAACGGGTATCCTTGGCTACGCCGTCGACGATGAAGTTGTAATACTTGCCGTCATACTCGATCTCGCCGGAAACCTTGAAGGACTCAACCTTCTCAGGAGCATACTCGGCGAAAGTAGCAGTAACATCCTTGGTAGAATATGCAGGGACTTCGTTTCCGGAAGAAACGACGGTAACGGTTACTTTCTCGACTTCAGGGACTGAAGAATAGGTTGTCTTGTTACCGCTGAAGTTGACGATATCGCCGATCTTCACCTTAGGGTCAGGCTCGTTGCCCTGATATACATAGACGAAGGCTTTTCCGTCATAAGCGACGAATCCTCTTTCAGTAAGGCCTGTCACATATACATTCTCGGCGACAGCCGCAGAGTTGTCAGGGAGATTGATGATGTTCTCGATCGCATACTCGGTCGGCTTGCCCGGCTGGGAGATGGTGACGCTGTTGACAGAACCCTCGACACCCTTGACGGTGACGGTGGCGGTACGAGATGCCATTTCAGGGTTTTCATCGATCGTAAGCGTATAAACATAGGATCCATCTTCAGCGAGAGTTGCATTGGAGACGGAAACCCAGTCAGCCTCGGTGAATGCGCCAAGGAGCTGGACCTTTGAAGAAACTTTGATTTCCGCAGTAGCGGCCTTGTTGTCCTCGAGATTGATTTCCTTAGGATCTACGGAGATGTTGGACTTGACGATATTGTTGACTGTCACATCCACAAGCTCCACTGTGCCGTTGTAGGTTGTCTTAGGTCCGGTCACGGTAACGACATCGCCCACCTCGAGGCCGAGGCTGAGGAAGTTCTTGGTACCGCCATTGGCATCAAGAGTACCATAGATATAGACCTCGCCGGTCTCGTCCTGGAGATACCAGTTTCCGTATGTAGTATTCACGATCTTGGTGACGGTACCTGTGACCATGTAGGTCTTGCTGTCAGGTCCGGCTATGATCTCGGCACAGGTGACAGGAGTAGCCTCGAAGACACCCTGGATAATATTGATGTACTGCCTGCGGCCGGATGAGACTACGCGGACGGCAGTGGTGCGGCCCTCCAAGGCAGCATCGGCAGAGAAAGTGAGTTCAGACTCGCCGGCGATGCCGCTTTCAGCGGAAACTTTAAGCCAGTCCGGATGGGAGACGAAGGTCGTGTCCTTGCCTCCGTCGGCATTCTTGCTTACGACCATGATGTACTTTTCAAGTTCCCACGCATCTGTCGTGGTCAGCTTGATGGTCGCAGAACCTCCGTCAACAGGAAGGGATACATATGACTGAGACACCTTGAGCTCGTCGAAATACGTATCCTTTTCCTCGGTGCAGCCGACCAGAACGGCAGCTGCAGCCACAAGGGAAGTAAGTATATATTTGAGTTTCATAATCTCTTGTCCTTTGGATTAGTTGAACATGTACTTGATACCGATAGAAGCATACCAGAGCTGTCCGATAGTCGTTGCTGGAATGAATGTCGGAGTTGAGCCGCTGACAGACTTCGGAGTAGAGAATACAGCATAGCCATCTGCATCCACGCCGTCGTAGTTGAGGATTCTTGCCTCCTGGCCGATGACAGGGTTGAGGATCTTGCTGACACCCCACTTGGAGTTGAAGAGATTGAGCACGTTCTTGACATCAAAGCTGATCTGGAGTGTGTTGACAGAACCTGCAATCCTTACCTTGAAGTCATGCTTGTAGCTGAAGTCAAGACGGTTGACCCATGGAGAATAGAGGCTGTAAGGCTCTGCGTACTCGCCCTGGTGCTTGCTGAGGTATACATCCTTGTGGACATACGACATGAAGCGCTCGGCATCGTCCTCGGAAGCGAACCTGAAGTCACCGTTGACTACCTGGGCGTCGGTAGGGATGTAAAGAGCATCATACTTGTAACCATCGCCGTTCATGTCGTTGGTAAGCATGTATGAATAGTTGTAGCCACCCTTCCATGCCTCGTAGATGAAGCTATAATGGTTGTTCGACTTGTCAGAGTAGTTCAATGAAGCTACGAAACGGTCCGGAGTCACATACTGCGAGTTGTGCAGGCGGATGTGGTTAGGGCCTTCCTTGGTAGGAACATAGGTGAATGCAGACTCGGCTGCGGAACCAGGCATACCGGTAAGCTCCTTGCTTGCGGTACGGGTGTATGCTGCCATGAGGTCGAGTCCCTCGACAGGAGAAGCATTCACAGAGAATGACAGTGAGTAGCCATATCCCTTGCTGGTATTCTCGAGCATGAACGCCTTGGCGTTGGTACGGAAGTCATCCGGATAGATAGGACGGTTGTCTGCACCGTTGAAACGGGAGAAACCGCCTACTGAAGGGATAGCCCAGTCGGTGATGGTTACGTCATTGATGGTCTTCTTGACAATACCCTCGGCAGATACGGAGAGAGGGAACGATGCCGGGATCACATAATCGACAGCAAGGGAGGTCTTCCATACCTGAGGCATCTTGAAGTTACGTACAACGCCGCAGATGGCTGAAGGCACCACGCCGTCTTTAGGAGAAACGGTAGTAGGATAGCCAATGCCGGTAAGCTTGTTGTAGAGAGCGGCGATGTTGGCATTGCCGTTGGCATCTGTTACGAGACCGCCGTTGAACTGAGTCATGTCAAGATAACGGTCTCCGTTTGAATTGGAAGTATATGTTCCGGAGTAGTTCTCGAAGCCCTTTACCCATTCGTTCTTCTTGCCGTCAAATATCTTGGTCTTTGCGTTGAGCTGAGCCTGATACTGTACGAGACCGCCGTTGGTAGGCATGTTGGTGAAGAATACGAGAGGGAGTCGGCCTGAGAAGAGACCGGTACCACCACGTACCTTAAGAGTCTTGTTGCCGAATACGTCATAGATGAAGCCGACTCTCGGGGACAGGGTCACCTTGGCTGAAGGCCACTTTCCGGTATCGATATGACGTTCTTTGCCATTGTTGTCAAAATACTTGAGGTCCTTGATGGCCTGGTTGGTCATAAGGTCGTCGTTGTTGTAGAACAGGCCGTCGATACGGAGACCATAGGTGAGCTTAAGCTTGTCACTTGCCTGCCAGTCATCCTGGGCATAGATACCAAGCTTGTTAGACTGCACGCGGGCTGCCGGCTTGGATTCGCCGTCATAGCCGTAAGTAAGGCAGACAACCTCAGGAGTAGCGCCGTTAATGAAATCATCGACGGATTTGTAGCGATAGTAGCCTGTACCGTTACGCATGTACTGGTTGTCGGCCATCTGGTACTCGAAGTTGAAGCCGGCCATCAGCTTATGGCTGCCGAAGAAAAATGTAAGGTCATCCTTTACATTGGCAACGGTGTTGTGCACTGCGTTGTTCCATGTAAAGAGCTCATATCCGAGGGCCATGTAGTTGTTGTCGTTGCCAGTCTCGTCCGGAGCGAGGATATCGATGAACGGGAACTCGCTTGAGTTGGATCCGCGGATATCGTCGAGCTTGGAGAATGTAGCGAGGAACTGGTTCGAGAGATTGTCTGAGAGACGGCTGTTGAGGTCGACTGAGAAAGTCTTCACGTAATTATCCATCGAGTACATGGAGTTGGCGAAGGACATAGAGTACTGGGACATACGGGAGCCGGAAGCACGGGTACCGCCGTCCATAGAAGTCGCGTTAGGAGAGTACCATACCTTGTTGAGGGTATAGTTGTAACGTATGGCAAGTTTGTGCTTGTCATTGATGTTCCAGTCAAGACGTACGAGGAACTTGGTATTGCTCTCGTCTGCCGGGAAGTCTGTGTAAGAACCGGTATTATAACCATACTTGTCCATGACATGCTTTGAGACCCTCTCGAGGTCAGAAAGAGTAGTACGTGACAGGAAGTTCTCCACGTCGGCGACGCCATCCTCGGAACCTTTCCAACGGTTGACGACAGAAGGGATCTTTGTCTGCTCAGCGTTTACGAAGAAGAAGAGCTTGTTCTTGATGATCGGGCCGCCGAAAGTCATACCGTAGATAGTGGTACGGTCTTTCTCGCGTGCGGAAGGAATCTGGTGACCGTAGATTGTGTCTCCGCGGAGGTTCTCGTTACGGTGATAGACATACGCAGTGCCCTTGAAGGTGTTCGTACCTGACTTGGTAACGGCGTTGACACCGCCTCCGATGAAGTTGGTCTGACGGACATCGTAAGGAGAGATCACAACCTGAAGCTCCTGGATGGCATCGAGAGAGATAGGGTTGCCACCGCCAGGAAGGTTGGAACTCAGTCCGAAGTTGTTGTTGAAGTTGGCACCGTCCACGGTGAAGTTGGCGGTACGTCCGTCGGTTCCGGCGAAGCTCATTCCGTTTCCGCCATAAGGAGAAAGCCTTGTCACGTCAGTGATGCTCCTGGAAACGGTAGGCAATGCCAGGATCTGGGAATTGTTGATATTAGTCGCAGCACCCGTCTTCTCCTGTGCAAACTTGGATACAGCCTCGCTGATTACGACTGCTTCGCTGAGGAACTCTGATGATTCCTTCACTGAAGCATTGAGGTTATATGTTTCTGCAAGGATGAGGGTAATGTCTGTGTAGATCACTTCCTGGTAGCCGAGACATGAAACCTCAACTTTGTAAGGACCGCCACTACGCATACCCTGAATGGTATAACGACCATCGGCATTGGTAATGGCACCGTACACGGTACCTGAAGGCTCGTGAGTTGCCACCACGGCAGCTCCGATGACAGACTCGCCATTGCCATCGACAACTTTACCGCTGAGGGCGGAGGTCGTCACCTGGGCAACAGCAACGTTACCCGCAAAGACAAGAGTCATTGCGAGCAAAACAAACTTAATAGCATGTTTCATAGATAACAGATCTGTATTAATAATAATGTTTGGTTTCGGGCCTAGTTTCGGTTACAAAGATACAACAAAAACTGACATTATGATAAAAAAAAGACAGACCGTTGCGCGGTCTGTCTTTATAAGTGTTAGCAGAGGTCTTCCGTTAGAAGAAGAGCCTTGCGCTGAGAAGCATCTGCCAGGTGTTTGCCACGCCCTTGTAGGTGGTAATCTGAGGCGCGGTGAAGGTGTACTTGCCGCCATTGTAAGCGAGGATTCCCTCTGAGTTGAGAGACTTGGCAAGACCCCAGTTGGAGTTGATGAGGTTGCCGATGTTGTTGATGTCAAGACCGAGCTGGAGGGTAGTAACCTTGCCGGCGATGTTGAAGTTGACATCCTGGGAAACCTTGAAGTTGAACCTGTGCACCATAGGAGCGACAACGCCGCCTCTGGTTGAGTACTCACCCCTGTTCTTTGAGAGGTAGCTGTCCTCCTCGATGAACTTCTTGAAGGCAGCCTTGTTGTCCTCGCTTGCGAAAGGCATGTTTGCGAGCTCGGCATCCGTAGGGATGTAGATGAGGCTGTTTGCGCCGCCCTCTCCGGTGAGGTTCTTGTTGAATGTGTAAGAATGTCTTGAGTATGCGTATCCATTGACATACATGCTGTTGACACCCTCGTAGAAGAGGCCGAAGGTAGTACCCTTGTCGGTACGGTAGCTTACGTTAGCGATAACCCTGTTAGGAGCCACGAAAGCAGAGTATCCGAGCTCAGGCTCCATCGAACCGTTGACACCGTTGTTTCCGCCGTTGTAGAGGGAAGAAACCTGGTCGCCGTAGCCTTCGTGTACTGACTTGGCACCACTGTGGGTGTAAGCAGCCATGAGGGAGAGACCGAAGTTGAAGTCCTTCTGGAGCTGTGCGGTGATCGAGTAATAGTGACCGTTTACGTCAACGTTCTGGAGATAGTAAGGAGCAGGAGCAGCCTTTTCGGCTATAGTCTCTGCAATATACTTAGACCTTGCAGAAGGCTCGCCAGGAAGGCTGAGGCCAGCCGCATCCTTGACATATCCGAGACGGGTAGCGGTAACGCTGGTGAGGTCCTTGTTGACGATTCCTTCGAGGGTGGCCTTTATGCCGCCAGGAAGGTTTGCGTCGACAGCGAGAGATGACTTCCAGCTGGTAGGCATCTTGAGGTTCTTGTCCATGATGGTAGCGCCGGTAGGTGCAGGAAGATCCTGGGCCTTGAAGGTGCCGCCGTAGAGTTCCTCGAGGATTTCAGATGTGGTGGCGTGGAAGTGAGGAGTGTTTTCCTTGGTACCGTCGGTATCGATAAACTGTGCCTGGAGACAGTTGCTGTTTCCGGCTGCAGATACGATCCATACGAATGGAATACGTCCGGTGTAGATACCGGTACCTCCACGTACGATCAGGCTTCTGTTCTTGAGCACATCCCAGTTGAAACCGAGTCTTGGAGAGATGTTGACGCGAGCCTTAGGCATGTCGGCGGTAGAATGGCCGTTGAGAGTGTTGTTGCCCTTGGCGAGCTCGAGGAATGCCTTGTTCTCGTTGTTCTCGATAGTAGGGAATACAGGGATCTCGAAACGAACGCCTCCGGTGAGCTTGAAGTAATCGCTGAACGATACCTCATCCTGGAGATATACTGAGGTCTGCATGTACTCGAATGAAGGGTAAACCTGAGCGAGGTCGTCACGGTTAGAGTGGGTGATGGCGAATGCTACAGGCTTTTCGTTATTCTTGAATGACTCCCATGAGTTGAATACATAGTAACCGAGACCGCCCTGCATGAAGCCGTTCTTGGTGTTGTCATACTCGAACTGGAGACCGGCTACGAGGTTGTGACGGCCGAGCCTGTATGAGAACTCGTCGGTAGCGACATAAGTCTGCACGTCACGAAGGTTGCCGTATGTGAACGGATCAGGACCGAATGAGGTGATGACCGCACGGTCTGCGTATTTGTCTTCGATCACGCCGTCGCCGTCACCGTCGAAGTTTTCGAGGATGTCGACAGTCGGGAAGTTGCCGCCCACGAAGCTGCGTGGCTCGTCCTGGTGTGACCATGTGAAGCGGAGGATGTTCTCGCCCTTGCCTCCGAACAGACGGCTGTTAAGCTCGGCTGCGAAGGAAGTGAAGTTCTGCTCCTGGTAGTAACGGTTGCTCTCGAAGTACATCGCATAGTCTGATGTACGGCCGAAAGCGTTCCTGTTGTATGGGTTAGGGTTGATAGGGTTTACTGAGCTGGAAGGGCTGCTTGAAGCATAGTTGTGGGTATGGCTGAAGCGCACGTTGAACTTGTGGTCCTGGTTGATGAGCCAGTCTACGCGAGCCATGATCTTCCAGTCCGGAGTCTCGAGGGAGTAACCCTGGTATCTTCCCGGATTATAGCCGTATTTCTCAGCAAGGTAGTCCTTAACCTCGTTGAGGAAGGTCTCGGTAGGACGAACCGTGGTAGAACCCGGCTTGAAGTTCTCTCCGATGCGGCCGGTACCCTCGGCTGCCACCTTGGATGAACCAGGGACAGTGTCGATGGCGTACTCTCCGTTGACGAAGAAGAAGAGTTTGTTCTTGATAATAGGACCGCCGATGGTGAAACCGGTGGTGTTGCTGATTGCCTTGGAGAGAGCAAGTTTCTCCTCCTCTACGCGGTCGCCGACAAGCTGGTCGCCGCCGAAGTAGTTATAGACAGAAGCATGCCACTCGTTGGTACCGCTCTTGGTCACAGCGTTGATTGCGCCGCCGGTGAAGCCGGAATGACGTACGTCAAACGGAGTGATGCTTACGCTCATCTGCTCGATTGCATCGAGGGAGATCGGGCTACCGCCTGCAGGCAGGTTGGAACCGATACCGAAAGCGTTGTTGAATGCAGCACCGTCGACAGTCACATAAGACGAACGATAGTTACCACCGCCGACAGAAAGACCGTTTGAGGTCACTGAAGCCTGAGGGGTAAGTCTCATGACATCGTTCATGCTACGGTTGACTGAAGGGAGTGAGCTCATGGTCTTCTGGCTGACAGATGTGCCGGCGCCAGAACGGTCGATGTTCATTCCTGAGTCAGTAGCGTCTGCAATGAATACTGCGGCGTCAAGGCTGAGGGCCTCGTCCTCGAGAGTAGCGTTTACTGTAACGGTCTCTCCCAGAGGTGCATATACACCTTGAGTCTCGACCTTGCGATAGCCGAGCATCTCGACTTTTACGACATAAGGGCCGCCAGGGGTCACGCCGTTGATACGGAAATAACCGCGCTGGTCAGTTACAGAATAGTAGGTAGCGCCAGTGGCTGTATAGACTGCGATAACTGGAGCTCCTTCAACAGCACCGTCCTTGTCGCTGACACGGCCGGCGATTGAAGCTGTAGTCACCTGTGCATAGGCGACAGTGCTCGCAACCATCGAGATGATCGCAAGCATAACAACTTTAATAGAATTTTTCATGGATTATTAAAGAATTTGTTAATTCGGGGGCAAATATACTACTGATTTTCAATGTGTGAAAATAAAAATCGTTTTACCGTTACATGATTTGATTTTGACAGGCGAATTAGCTACCTTTGCAACTCATTAATATAGTGGAGGGATTTGCACGCTTGCAACCACTATAAAAAATGCTAAAAGTCATGAATTATCTTTTTACATCAGAATCAGTCTCAGAGGGACATCCGGACAAGGTTTCGGACCAGATTTCAGACGCGGTCCTGGACGAGTTCCTCCGTCAGGACGAAGAGGCCAAAGTGGCCTGTGAAACTTTCTGTACAACAGGATTGGTAGTGGTCGGCGGAGAAGTCCGCTCGGAAAGCGCCTACGTGGACATCCAGCACGTTGTCCGCGACGTCATCGACAGGATCGGCTATAACAAAGCCGACTACATGTTCGACGCCAACTCCTGCGGTGTGCTCTCCGCGATCCACGACCAGAGCGGAGATATCAACCAGGGCGTAGTGCGCGAAAATCCGGAGGATCAGGGCGCCGGCGACCAGGGAATGATGTTCGGCTACGCATGCCGGGATACCGAGGATTACATGCCTCTCCCGCTTGCCCTGTCGCATCTTACACTTCTCACCCTTGCGGACATCCGCAAGAACAGGCTCGAATTGATGCCATATCTCCGGCCGGACGCCAAGGCCCAGTTCACCATCGAATACGACGGCGAAACCAACAAACCGGTCCGAATCCATACAATCGTAGTATCTACCCAGCACGATGAATTCGCAGGCGAAAAGGCCATGCACGACAAGATCGAAGCCGATGTCAGGAACATACTGATCCCTGAGCTGATAAGCCAGCTCCCGGCCGAGACCGCAGCCCTCTTCGACGGGAAATTCATTCTTCACGTCAATCCGACCGGCAAGTTCGTCATCGGAGGTCCTCACGGAGACACTGGTCTTACAGGCCGTAAGATCATCGTAGACACATACGGAGGCAAGGGCGCACATGGCGGCGGAGCCTTCTCGGGCAAAGACCCATCCAAGGTCGACCGTTCAGCCGCATATGCCGCAAGGTACATCGCCAAGAACATGGTCGCTGCCGGCGTAGCCGACGAAATGCTTGTCCAGGTATCATACGCCATCGGCGTGGCCCGTCCTGTCAGCATCTACGTCGAGACTTACGGAACCGCCAAGAACGGCCTCAAGGACAGCGAGATAGCCGAAAAGATCGGAGAAATCTTCGACCTTCGCCCTGCCAAGATTATCGAGAAGTTCCAGCTCAAGAACCCTATCTATGAGCCGACTGCAAGCTACGGCCATATGGGACGCAAGCCATATACAAAAACCGTCACGCTTATACGTGACGGCAAAGAAGTGAGACGTCCGATCCGCTTCTTCGGCTGGGAAGACCTCGATTCTGTCGACAAGATCAAGGCCGCCTTCAGCCTCTAAAGCTGGACGCGGTAAAAATCGAAATCGGCATGCCCGCCGGCAGTTTCTGTCGGATATTGGTAGAGAGCCGAACGGTAACCGGTAAAGAAATCCAGAGTGAACCGCATCTGCAGTTCGAAATCGGATGAACTCCAGTTCTCGCCATCGGCCGACCAGGCAAACAAAGCTACATCTCTGTCGAAATCATACGAAATCTTCAGATAGACAACAGGCTCCTCCCAAGGGAGCCTTATTTTTTCCCCGTCGCGGGCGACAACCCTCAAGAAACGGCTTCCGTCGCTCCCGACGGCGATTTCAACCGCCCCATAATTGCTCTGGAAAGCGCAGAGGCCGGCATGGTCTCCCGGTTTCAGACCCGAAGCGTCCATCCTGACGACGCTCTCGCTCGCAGGTCCTACAGTCCTCTGGGTGAGCACATTCCGGGCATCGACGACGCCGGTAGCCAGCTGCTTTCCCGTCAGTCGCATCCAGCCCGGACGCTCCGAAAGCGACCAGCCCTCGGCGAGAGGCTTATGGTTCCACTGCCAGACCAGCCCCAGCTCCGGAGAATCGAATTCATCATCGGACCATACATGATCCCGGCCGGCAGGAGCAAGATTGACCGTCAGATTCTTGACCGGCTTTCCTCTCTCGCCCATGATCGGCCAGCCGCGGAACCAGAATACCGGCTGCAGCGTCGGGATGCGGCCGACGGCCCCATGATCCTGGAACATCATGGCGTACCAGTCCCCCTCCGGGGTATCTACGATCGCGCCCTGGGCGACTCCGTCCCGGCGACCGTCGAACGGACCGTCGAGCACCGGTATCGACTCATACTTGCCAAGCAGTTCGCGCGAGCGCCAGCAGACTTCGCGGCGGTTGCCCCCGCGCGGCCAGTCTATTGTGAGGACATAATACATGTCCCCGATCTTGTAGGCATGGGCCCCTTCGGCGCGGAGCATTATCCCTTCGGTCGGAGACGAGAACAGTATCTGGTCGACTCCGCCTTCCTTTATGGCGCGAAGGTCCGGAGTAAGCTCGGTTATATGGATATCACCGTTGCCCCAGATGACGTAGGCCCGACCCTCGTCGAAGAGCAGCGAGGCGTCATGGAACGGACGGTCGATTTCGTTGCGCTCCCAGTTGGACGAAGTTATGTCCTTTGTCCTGAAGACATAGGTCTTCTTCTGGTCGTTGGCGATGAAGAGGGCGTAGAAGACTCCGTCCTGATAGCGAAGGGTCGTAGCCCACTGACCGGAGCCATAGGCGTTGCGCCCGTTGCGGAGATTGTAGATATCGTCATCCTCAAGGAAGTCGTAGATATAGCTGACTATACTCCAGTGCACCAGGTCTTTCGAATGCATGACCGGCGCACCCGGGCAGAAATACATGGTCGTGCTGACCATGTAAAAGTCATCCCCGACTCGGATGACGTCGTTGTCGGGGATGTCAGTATAGGTAAGAGGATTGACGCAGGCGGCCTTGATCCGGTAAGTCTTGGTCTTGCCGTGCCAGGTAGCCCTGACGGTCATGCCGTCGACTTCAATCCCGACCTCCGGGTCCGGAGAGCTTGCCGAGAGACTCTTGACTTCCTCTCCGAAAGCGATATCGTAATTGTCCTGCGAGACGAGGCCGTTCTTCTCGGTCGAACGCACCGGAATCTCCGGCAGAGCGACGTTCTTTCCATTGATGAGAATCTCCAGCTGAGGAACATACGGCTTCTCAAGAGGCTGTCCCGCCTTGCTGAAGCCGAGGCCATGGAAATCGAAAAGTACCCCGTCCCCCTCGCCTGTCACGTAGATGGCATGCTTGCCGGAGAGACGGTCGACAAACTTTCCGACCTGGGCGGTAAGTTTTGTCAGCTTCTGCTCAGAGCCTGCCGGAACTTCTATCTCGGCAATCCTGATCCCCTTCCATACCTCATTGTCGTACGGGCTGTCGAGCCAGATTGCGATACGGAAGGCTGCGGACGTCTTAGGAGTGACGAAAATATTGAATTCGGTCTTGTTCTTACGGCTTACTCCCTCGAAAGGTTTAAGACCCTTCCCGGCCTTCTTAAGGCCGCCGAAGCCGAAATACTTGAAGCCCACTATATCTCCGCCCTTGACACCCGCTATATCCATGGAGTTGTCCCAGACGTCCCAGCTGTCTTGCTGGAGAGTCTTGTCGGTAAGGAAACATGCATATCCGGCAGAATAGTACTTATAAGGATCGAGGCCGAAGATATTGAAGCCCTCGGAAGTGACCTCGGCCCCCTTGTACTCGTGCCCGTTGCTGTCCTTGGCCGTCAGGACATGGTCTTTTGTATAAGGATCATAGCCATAGATACGGACCTTACCGCCTTCAGCCACCGGGGCTTCGTCGGCGAATACGGTAACCGGGGCGACCATAGGCTGGCGCGCGAAGCCGAAGCCTCTCGGAGCCCTGTGGTAGAATACATACCACTGGTCGTTGATATACTGGAGGCTGCCGTGGGTATTGTGGCCGGAATAGCCTTCATAGAGGCTGGTTCCATCCTCCCCGAGGACGATCGCTCTCGAATCCACGAGGACGCCGCCGCTTTTCCATGGTCCTACAGGAGAATCCGCATAGGCGTAGCGGAGAGTTGAATTCGAACTCCCGAGTCCGTAGTCAGGGCCGGAATGGCCGCTGAACACCCATACATATTTGTTGCCGACCTTGCGGATCGAAGAAGCCTCGAAGAAGTTGAAGTCTCCGAGATCCTCGCCCTCATAGACGGCGAATTCAGCTCCCGGAATCTCGCGCACGTTGCCGTAGCTGAAGCTGGCCGGGATGAAATACGGGATGACCTCCGTCCCCGGACGTACAGACCACATGGTCTCTGGATCGAGTTCCGCGGCAGAAGAGCGCTGGAAGCCCCAGTAGCCCCAGGCGCGGAAACCTGCCGGGCTGTCGGCCGGCTGTTCTACATAGACAGAAGGGTCGAAGCCGAAGATACTGCCCGGAAGAGTCCCCCGGCCATCCTCAGTCATATTCAGAGGGGTGAACGGACCGTCAGGGCGGGAGCCTTTGCAGACCATCGCCTCCCTGCCGGCACCACGGCTGTGAGGGTAGAGATAATACTCCTTGACTCCCTCTTTATTCACAACCTCGACAAGGTCAGGGGCATACATGACGTCCCACTGGCCGTCGATGAAGTAAGTGAATATCGGACCCTCATCTCTCCAGTTTTCGAGATCCTCGACAGGAGCAGACCAGGCCCGGATATCAGGGCCGCAATAGCTGCCGAACCGGACGTCGTGGGAGCCGATTATATATACGCGATATTTTCCGGGATTGTCCGGATCCTCGAACACTCTCGGCTCTCCGTCAGGGAGATGCTCCCAGAGCGGAATATAAGGATTGCCGGCATTACAAATAAAGCCGAACAGCGCGGCCGCGAAGGCAGCAAAGATTCTTTTTACCATTTAATCCATTTTTCAGGGTCAACATTCTCGAACATAGGGGCCTTGCGCACGTCGGTATCGACGTCCTTCCCGAGGAGGAACTTGTCCACAAAGGTCTCAAGCTCCGGCCACTGGGACTCCGGAAGCTGACAGTGCATATGGCCGTCCTGGAAGGACCAGCCCATCCTGTCCTCTATCCCGAAGGCCTCCCAGACTTTGCGGGCGGCGTAGCAGGAGACATAACCGGCCTCGTCGGCCAGCCACTCGTAATCCGGATTTCCGAACACGAGAAGAGCTCTCGGAGCGACCATGGCGCAGAGTTCATGATGGTCTATAGGGAGACGGACGGCATTCTCTTCGGAGAACTGCCGCATCGACTCTTTGAACCATGAATAATTAGTCCTGGCGATAGTCTCGACATTGCCGAGAGTCTCGGACACTCTCCATGCGGCAGCGCCGCCGCCACCGGGTTCCTGCGCGATCGTAAGGGCGATTCTCTCGTCGAAGGCGCCGCTGAACAGGGCCATCTTGCCGGCGAATGAACATCCGGAAACCGCCAGATGCTTCATGTCGATCTTGGACGCCGCACCTATGGCCTCGAGTCCGTCGATTACTCGGCTGACTCCCCATGGCCATGCAGCATACGCCCCGAAATCGACATACTCCGGATAGAGTTCGTTGACAGGCTGTTCTCCGCGGACCTGAGTATGGGCCATGACATCGGTATAAGGGAAGCCTACAATGGCGATATTCCTCGAGCTGAAGATCTCCACAGGAAGGCTGCCAGGACCGGCACCGAAGCCGATTCCGATTATTGCAGGGAACGGACCGTCGCCTTCAGGATAGACTACTGGGCAGTTTATCTTGAGAGATTTGCCATTGACGCTGACGGTTACGGCCAGAGTATCGTATGCCACAGGCATCTTGGGCATCATGCCGCCGAAGCCCGGGAATTCAGGGATGACAGGGTCGTCGGTGTGGCGGAGTTCGGCCGATACGCACGATTTGCCGGTGACTGGCTTGACTCCGATTTCGTAATTCTGGATCTGGGCGAAAATCTCGTTCCTGCGCTTCTCCCACTGGGAGAACTTCTTTACCCTGCCGCTTCCGTCGGCCCATGCAAGAGGGTCCGGAAGAGTCTCGATAGCAGGAAGCTCCGCGAACTCGGGCATCTCCGGAGCGGCATAGGACGATCCGGTATTTTCGGAATCATAGACAAGAGGAATCTCTCGGGTACATGCGACTGCGGAAATCAGCAGAGCCGCCAGAATCATTTTCTTCATGTTGATGTGATTAGTTGTGACAAAGATAGCATTATTTCCTGTTCCTGACGCTGTCAAGGAAGGCTGTCATCTTCGCAAGATTCTCTTCTGAATACATATTGAAACCATGGCCGCCACCTTCCACCATCGTAAGGTCGGCCTCGACTCCTGCCTTGACGAGAGCGTCATAAAGCTCAGGAGACTGGCATGGAGGGACCACATTGTCGGCGGTGCCGTGGAAGATGGTCACAGGCGGGTCTGAAGGATCGATATAGGTGATCGGACAGATTGCCTGGTACTTGGCCTCGTTACCCTCGACCGGAGCGCCTATAAGCACTTCCTCCGGGGTCGGACCGTTATTCTCCCTCTTGCCTGCGCAATCCATGTTGAGCAGGTCGATCGGGCCGGACCAGTCGCAGGCGGCATCGACACGGCTGCTGAAGCCGGTATATGGACCCACCTCGCCCTCAAGCTCGGCGACGTCGCCGGAGGTGGCCGCAAGAGCCGAGAGATGGCCGCCGGAGGAGAAGCCGGAAGTCGCGATGAAGCTGGTGTCGAAATGGTATTTCTCAGCCTCTGCGCGGACGAAGCGGACTACGGCCTTGATATCGTTGATCTGGGCAGGGAACTTGGCGTCCATGCTGGAACGGTGGTTCGGAGTGACGACTGCGTAGCCGGCTCTGAGGAGGGCGTTGCAGATGGTCCCGAGATCAGCCATTCCCTTGGAGTTGTTGCTGAACCAGGCGCTGCCGTAGATATGGATGACAACAGGATAGGAATCTTTCTTTTCCTTCGGGAGATAGATGTCGAGATTATGGTACGTCTCGCTGTCGCCGGCATAGTTGACGTCGGTGAATTTTTCGGAGCACTCCATCTCGGGGGCCTCGAACTGG
>Ga0256407_10002940_pt1 | contig 31268 bp, 64 predicted proteins | sample RumenRJG_04DNA_FD_193489 | JGI IMG/M metagenome (GOLD analysis project Ga0256407, IMG submission 193489) | Bovine rumen microbial communities from Lethbridge, Alberta, Canada - RJG_04 | ecosystem: Host-associated > Mammals > Digestive system > Stomach > Rumen | place: Canada: Alberta...
TTCCTTGCCAGGCTTTTCAATTTCTAAAGAGTCAAGAGCATGAAGACAGCATATGTCGTGCGCGCGTCTTTCATAAGTGACTGGCTTTGCAATTTCTACTTGATAGATGACAGCACGAAGTCTGTAGCTGGAATGTTTGACAGCTTTGAAGAGCTGCAAGTGTTCGCTGACTTGCACGACTATGCTGTCAAAGAACTGTCAGAAGCCGAGGCTTTCAGATTTCAAAATTCACTATGAAGCAGTTGACGTCAGACGAGATACTCAAGTTGGCGCGCTCGAAGAACTATGAAGAGTTCGTCGTGAACAAAGACTTGCTTGGATTCCACAACAAGAAGTTCTGCCAGAAGCATGCTCTTGAGATCTTGAGCACGATGGCAGCACAGCATCATGACAGCAAGCTCGCATGCCGCATAGCTAGTGAAGCTAAGCACGTGCAGATTGGAGATGTATTGTACTACAACATGTTTGACAGATACTACAGTTTCTGTGGACAGACGTACATAAAAGAAAACTTGCTCAGCATCTATGAAGCTGTAAAAGCGTGGTATGGACCCAGTTGAGTGAAAATACAAGAAAGCTTTTTGATAGAATTAGCAGCGTAAATAAAACAACCAACGGAGCAGTAAAAATGACAGACATCAATAAGATGACAAAGCCACAGACTCTCTTGTACTGGATGGCAGTATGCAGTCCAAGTGAAGGGCAGTTGACTGATGATGACAGAGCACTTTTGATCAACTACAAAGTCTTCAAAGACCGTAAGTCGATCAGCAATGCTCTCCACAGTCTTAATGTAAATGGACTCGTGATGAAGACGTCTAATGGCTGGTGCATCACAGATGACGGCTATGACTACGTGAATAACTTGCTTAGTGCGGCAAACGGTTCTTCTAAAACGTCTAAAGTTAAAGAACAGATAGAGACATATGCCAGCAAGCTTGAAGCTGAGAACGCTAAGCTGAAGACTGACCTGCAGAATGCATACTTGCGCTGCAAGATGCTTGAAGATGAAGTTCTAAGCTATAGACGTATCATCAGCAGTCTTAAGAAAAGCTACAGCCAGCTCAACAGTCAATATGAGACGTGCCGTGTTGAACGTGATTCTCTTGCAGAGATGAATGCAGAGCTCAAGAAGGCAGTTGAAGACAACTGCGCGCAGAATCAAGCATGTGACATATACAGCGATGCGGCCAAGCTTTTCAGCCAAGCTGCGCGTCTATTCAATCAAATCATCTGAAACTTCAATTGAATAAAGTACAATTTATCTATGGACAAATATGATTTTAAGCCACTTGGAAAGTCGTTGAGATTTCCAGTCTATGACAACGATGCTCATAAAGTAGTGATTCCTGCGGGAGCAGAAGGCGTAGAGATCGCTTATGGCCAGTCATCAAAGACTTACAAAGACAAGAAGACTGGCAAGACGAAGAGCCAGAACGTCTATCGCTGGAAAGGCGAGATCTACAACGTTTGAGTGAAAATGCAAGGATACTTTTGGTAGAATTAGCAGTGTAAACAACAAATAATTCAAATAGGAGATAACAATGATCCAGATCCCAGGCACACATGTTCCGCCAATCAAGAACCGTTCTAGCAAGCATCTTTATCTTCTCACAAAGGTGAAGCCTGCTGTGAAAAGCGCGTCAAATGCCGCACTTGAAGAGTTTGGCAAGAGCAATGCTCTTGGTGTCCACAAGGAGATCAAGCGTCGAGCTAAGAAAGTTAAGTGACAGCTTTTTGCTGAAATCAACCACGCTGTGCGCCGAATTGGATAAGGCAATGGCCTTCTAAGCCATCGGAAGTATTTTCCACTGCGGGTTCGAGTCCCGCCAGCGTGGCCATTCAAGAAGACTGTATGAAGTTAAATAATATGAAGTTAAATAAATTGACATCTGAAGAAGCTCTACGTTTTGTCTATGCATTTACCGCAGCGTTCTCAGCTGGAGCAATTCCTGCATTTGATGTCAAGACATCTAAGAATAAGAATAGATATTATTTCAGAGTCAAAGCAAAAGATGGTCATCTATATGAGCTCTTTCCAATAAATGGAAAAGGCAAGTATGCATATGACGCTATCGGGACGTTTGGTGGCATCGAGAGCATGATGAAGAAAGCTCACCCAAAGATAATGTTGCGTCCACAGACAATAACGTTTGACGAGCTTGTAGAAGAGTTCAGCTTAGACAAATACAAGCTCGCAGACGTCACAGTGAAGTGCTTCAAGAGAGCAATATCAGACGCTTTGAGATACAATTGGAACGTGACTGCTGTCGCGTTTGGAGCAAGACTCAGTGATGAGTCTCCATACTTTGAGAAAGATGACTTCAATTTCATGACTTCAGAAGTGTCCTCAATCGAAGAGCTTGTTGTCTGGGCAGACTTGAACAGTGGAGCAAATTGATGGCTGTTAAGAGGAAGAAGAGAAGAGCTTCCAGCTTCTTTGACCGTCTTGAAGAAACGTGTAAAGACTATGGCGCAGAGCTTCTAGTCAATGAAAGATGGATAGACATACAATTCAAAGACGGCAAGCGGCTTACTTACGCTTTGCCGTTTGACAGCAAGTCAAGACTGAATGAATCTGCGTTCAATGACATGGTTGAAGCCATTGAGTCTGGATTCTGTGGAAGAGTCTTCAGCAAAGATGGACGTTTCATTGGCTATGCACCACAAGCAGTCAGCGTCTCTGAGATACTCATAGCTTCAGACATGATGATGTGATTCATAATGTCTGTGATATGCTGTATCCATATTGTGTTTCCATTGTAGATGTCAGTTGCTTGAATGCATCATTGAAGTTGATCTCATTGAAGCTGTAGTTTGTAGTATGGTCTTCAGTACGATATTGCTGAAGTGAATATCCAACTGGAGATATAGACGCCACGTCATTCAATATCTCATACTAACGCACTGACTCTCCAGTGTCTGGATCATTAGCCACATTCATAGTGAACTTCTCATTGCTTGCTACGTCCTATTGCAGTTGACCATCATTCTTGTAGTTGCTTTTGTAGCGGTCAGAATCCCAGATGTTTCCCATGGTCAATTGACCTCCATGCGCGAACGCTGAACGAAGTCTAGATGTCGTGCTGAATCTTGCTGTCTCATAGTCATTATATAGACTAGAGTAAGACACGACAGTCTACTAGAATTTATCTACACTGAAGTCAAGATATCCATCGCTTGCCGTTGGTCCAGCATAGCCTGCATTGCTTGGCGGAGTTCTACTTGGAATATTGCCCGTGACTTCTTTCATGAAGTTCGAGAAGGCTGACACACTGCAGTCGTATTTATATATTTTCCGGTTGTTGCCTACGTCAATGACTAATGCATTGCGCAATGGATTGACAGCAAACTTCCCCAGTGATGTCACATTAGGCTAATGGCTACGTATGTAGTTCTCCATGTCTGAATAAGACACGTCTGTCCAGTCTGAAGCTGAATAACCGCTTTTGACTGCCGCTGAAATGAACTAGTTGTACTGGCTTGGAGCATAGTTTATTGCCGTCTTGATGTTTATTATTCCATTTGACTGCACTGTTCCAAAATTAGCATTGTTCACCGTTGACTTGATGTATATCAAGCCACTAGCATTTTGATCACGTATGAGCGTTCCAGCTTCACGGTCACTTACAACAGTAGTGCAGCTTAGTGACTCAAATGAGCTAGCTATAGTTGTCCTATTGCCTCCAATTATGTACAGACAAGTGTCGCATCTGCTGAAAGAGCAGTTTGTAGTCGTGATGTTGGATCCAGTCACTGCAGTGTCATGCTTCAAGAACGCGACGCAGTTGAATTGCGTACGGTCGCTGTTGCTTGTTGCTATGCACTAGTTAGACCCTGTGATGTTGTCATATTTAATGAGACTTCCAGCATCAAATATGATGTAAGAATACGTCGTGATGAGATTTGATGAAACAAAGTTTCCATATCTCGCGTTGTACAATGAATATGCATCTCTATATATTGTCCGCATCTTAGGCGTGAATGACATCTTGCAGTATTCAAGCTTCTTTGTCTGCTTAGAGTAGACACGTGACATAGAGTTGATCTTCATGCCAGTTATCTCTAGAGCGCAAGAGTCTGAGTGAGTCAAATTCTAGCTCATTAACGTCACGCTATTGATCTTGACTTTATTGCCAGCTTGCACTGAGAAGTTCACCTTCAATGGCTCGACTAAATCAGTGCAGACTATTATCTTTATTCCAGCTCCCTCTAAGAACTTGAATCGTTGAGCAGCTTTCATCGCGTCATATATTGTCTTGAAGAAGATCAAGTCATGCTTCTAAGCAGTGTAGTAATAAGAGTTGAAGCCAGGAGTCAAAATGTTTGGATCTGACTTCCAGACAAGAGTCTTACCGACTTTTGCATCACTTCCATTATGCAGTTCTACAGACTCATACCGCAGTCCACCAGTTCCATTTACTACGCCGTAAGGAACACCGCATTGCGCGACAAACAAGTACAAGTCTTCTGTGTTCAACAGTCCATTCAGCATGTTGATTAAATCTGTTAAGTCACCAATTCCAAGTGTTGACAAGTCAGCTGGCGTAATGAACTAGTTAGAGTTTGTCAAGTAGTTTCCGACTTTTACTGCAAAGCTTGAACCATGCTCATAGAATGACTAGTACAAACGTGGATTGCTCTCTGGATTTGGCGTATATGAAACTTCTATCAAGCAGTTGCTCAACTGTGAGTTCTAGTGCACTACGTCTAAGTTTGGTAGATCGCTTACTCTTCTTACGGCCATGTTATGTTCTCTTTCTTTGTGGAAATTCATGTTTATTTACTTAATGGTTTAAAAAGTGCCAGCTGTTGTGTATTATATCTTCATGAATGCCAATGACGGCAAATCAAACAGAAAGAGAACCAAAATGACAAATCGTGATCCTAAGACCGGCCGCTTCATTTCAGTCAAGCGTGCTGCTGCTAAGAAGCCTGCTAAGAAGATGACAAAGAAGGCCGCTAAGAAGCCTGCTGCTAAGAAGACTGCTAAGGCTAAGTGAGTTTGAGACTGCAGGTCTCATATATGTATACTACGCCGGCCATCAATGCAAGGCCGGCTTTTTCATGTCTAGTTGAGTGAAAGTCTAGATAGACTTTTGATATGATTCAACCATCAACAACAAGCAAAGGACAAGCAATGGACTCAAAGAAGTTTGACCCTGAGAAGATCATTAAGTCTCTTCCTGAAGGATTCACAGGCGTATCAGTGCCTAAGAACACTCGGACAGTGTTCATTGGTGGAGACTGCTTCAAGATCAAGTTTGAAGACGCGAAGAAAGAAGTGAGGAAGCTCGCGAAAGAGCTCGGGCTTTCTATCGTCTCAGCTAAAGAGTATGACTCTACATTCGAGTTCTGCCTTGAAGACAAAGAGTTCAACAAGCAGATGCGAGCTGAAGCTAAAGCGACATTGAAAGCTGTCGCGAACTTCTATGCCAAGTATGGTGACGCGTACAGATATGATGATGACACGTGCGAGTCTATCGCAAAGATCACGCGCAAAGTCAACAACGAAGAAGACTGAGTATGAAAGTCGTATATACTTGGAGAAGTCTGGGGATAGTCAACACGCTTAAAGCGCTTTGGCCATCAAAGACCAAGAAGTACATCTTGAAGTGGGCAAAGACACAGCCTTTAGTCCATGAAGTCGTGTTCTACACTAATCGGTTCACGGGCGAGCTAGCTGTATGCTTTGACCTTTCACAGAAAATCATTGGCGTGACTAATCCAATGCACATGCATTTTATCCATGCTCTCGGCAACATCGCAGATCTAGAGAATATGCGCAGTGCTGAAGAGCTCTGCGTCTGGCTAGACATGAAAGACGCAGCATGAGACTCTGGCACCAGTTCTTGATCCCGCTTCTAGACGACAAGCGTCTTCTCGGCCAGCATCGAGAGTGCTGCGCTCTACGAGGAAAAGGCTGGGGAAAGAAGCACAGTGTTGTAGACTATGTCTTCAAGTATGATCTTGGAAGGCTCTACCAGTACCACTGCACTGTGATGTACACTATGAGTAGACGTCTTATGCAGCCAGACATGAAATGGTACTTGAGGACATACCGCGGCAAGAGTCTTCCACAAGCGACTTTAGTAGAGACCGGCAGTTGTGTCTACCATGACCACATAGAGAGACTGTCATTCAAGCAGTTCATGACTGATGTGAAGAATAACAAAGACAAATGCTTGATGATCTATCCCGAGCATGACTTAGCATATCTCAAAGAGTGCCTGCTCAACCTCAAGTCTAAAGGCGCAGAGCTAAAAGGTCCAGTCTCTATTGAAGAGATGCTTGTAGAGATAGACTTAGCATTAGACAGTTAAGTGAAACGTCAATGCAGTCTTTGATATAATTCTTTCAAAAGAGGAGACGACTGTGGAAGCTGCAGAGATGAGATCACTTCTGAAGCGGATGTGCAATGCCGCTACTGCAAAAGCAAGAAAGCTCGGCTTTGATGTTGACTTCGAGAGAGGGTTGTACATTGAAGCTTGCTACAACATCTGGCAAGTCTGTTGCTGTTATGACATACCGATTGTCCGTGACAATGGTGAATGCCTCAAGCTTGGGGCGAAGTTCATGTCATACGTGCCGTCTATAGACAGACTCGCAGATGTTCCAACTAGAATTCTAGAAAGTTCTCCTGTTGGCCAATTGTACTTACGAGACTTCCATGCTGGAGTTGTAGTGCTTCCTCTTGCAGACGAGTTCGCGTACAAGTTCTCAGACACTGCATTAGAGATGATTCTCCAGATGTTCATGCAGCATGGATCATTTGCTTTGTTCCCGAACCCCGCAGAAGCAGAAGCTAAGAAGATGCTAGTTGAAAGAGAGAATATGCTCTGCGTCCGGTCAAAAGCTCTTCTTGCTCAAAAGAAGAGCATGTCTAAAATAGAATTAAAGAGCAAAGTGAAAGCTATGTTTGACGAGCATGACAAATGGCGAAACAGCATGAAAGACAAAATGCAGCCAATATCTGTGCCATTGGTTCCGAAGCCATGCAAGAGCTTAGACGAACTTGGCATCATGCTAGACTGCTATGACGTTGAGTGAAAGATATCTGTCTCTTCTGGTATAATTAGACATGTCAACTACAAAGGAGACTGCAATGAAAAGACAGAAGAGAAAGACCCCTTACATGCCACGCGTCGTCATCAAGATGAACACTGGCACTCGGACTATCTTGTCTAAGAAAGACAAGGCAAACTCGCGGCATGAGCTCAACAAGAAGACACGAGAGCAGTGGTGAAGTACGTCAATGACAGACTTGTCGGCATGTTTCTCGACTCTATAGACAAACAGCAGTGCAATCCAGCAGTTATATTGAGAAAGACTCAATATCCAAACAAACTAGTCAAATATGATGTCTGGAGCATTAAAGGACAATTTTACAAGAAATGCTTTGTCGCAGACAAGCATCTTGCAGCATTCAGCAGTTTTGAAGAAGCTATGCTCTGGATTGAACTTGATCTACAGATAAAGAAAGACAGCATACTGCAAGACAATGTTGTGATATGTCCATTTTAATTGGAGATGACATGAACCAGTACAAGATATGCTATACAGCAACGTGGCCAGACGGCAAGCTTCTTGACCCGAAGAAGCCGTGCATGAACGCGTACATAGAGGCAGACTCAGAAGTAGAAGCGGCTGCAAAGCTCATGAACGAGCTCCAAGGCTTGAAAGTCAAAGTGCTCGAGAAGCCACAGATTGTAGAGAGCAAAGATGGACTTTGACTTAGACAAGACTTTCGTGACTAGCGACCACCATTTCGGCTCTTCTGGACTGAAGTGCTTCAATGTCTTCACAGCTGAGCAAGAGCTAGAGCTAGCAGACAAATGGAACAGCGTCGTCAAGCCAGAAGAGACTGTCATCTACAACGGTGACTTCTGTGACGGCACTCTGGCTGAAGCGATGAAGTGGCGGTCTACATTGAATGGGCGCATCATCTTAGTCAGAGGCAACCATGACTTGTTCTCAGACGAGATATACAAAGCGCTCTTTGATGACGTCTTCAACGAGATAGTTCTAGACAAACACGGAATCACTGTGCACCATAAGCCAGCTAGAAACTCTATGTGCCCGCAGATATACGGGCACATGCACAGAGGGTATGTTGTCGGACCATTAGACAAGAGACTTAATTTCTGCTCTTGCGTCCAAGCACATGATGGTTTTCCAGTCAAGCTGCGAGAAGCTGTAGAGTCTCTCAGACTACGAACTGGTCTGGAAGGTTGCTCACCATAGCGCAGGTGTTTTGTCCACCTTCAATGAACGCTGCAGCTAAGTCGCATCTCAGGTGCACGACGTCAAGAGCGCGGTTGAGCATCACGACTAAGTCAACATAGTCTGCGCCATACTCACAAGAGTTCAAGACTTTCTTCAGAGCTTCTGGACCGTTGTCAGAGTCACTGACGTACTTCTCCATTCTGCCTTTGGCATAAGAGCCCCAAGCCTTGTACAAGATTATGGGGCCAAGGTAGTCTTCAATGACGTTCTTAGTCCCGGGGTCTTTTCTTGCGAGCAGCGGAATGCCATGCTTCTCAAAAGCTTTCGCGACAATGTCTGGATACTTGCAGTTGACGTTTGTGGGGAAGTCTCCAACAGGCATCAAGCGGATGTTGTTGTTAGCTTCAAGAACGTTCGTGTTGTGGCATATTATGTCAAGGCACTGCTCTATGACGCGTCTAGAGACGCCATGAGAGACGTCTCCATAAGTCATGAAGTCAGACTCGTTGAACCGCTGCCCCTGAGCGTTGTGAGTCAACGCGACAAACCGAGAGATTATAGCTGCGTATGTCTGAGCTTTTATCCGGTCCCAGACATATCTGTGCTTCATGTTGTCGCACAGCTCATCAAGCAGCTTGAAGTCAAGGTCGTCATTCTTGACTAGAGAGTAGAAGTCGACATTGTCTTTCTTCATGTCTGCTGCGAACTCTCCAATCAAAGTGTCTATCAAGACAGGAAGCTTGTCTTCTGGATGCTGTCTCATGTACACTTCATAGTAAGACTCATGCACGCTCTCATCTAGCATGTGAGCCCAATAGTATATCTCGTTTCTTTCGTCCATTGTCTTTCTCTCATTTGTAGTATTTGTCATACACTTCAAAGTCAAATCCGGCGTCAACTATGACCAGCACTTGCTGTCCATCTCTGAATGTAGTGCCCCAGTTGCCTTCGCTCTCGATGTCTCCAAGCATCATCGCGTCTAGTCCATTTCTCCTGTAGAAGTCTATAAGTGACCGTACAGCGTCAAATGCTGGAGTCTTGTTGTCTATCAAGTTCATGACAAAGTACGCAGCTACAGGAGACTAGTTCATCTTGAAGTTGTCATATGCTTTACGCAGCTCAAAGTCTTCAAGCTTGTGCTTGACTATGAACTCTATGACGTCAATTACTATCTTGAGCTGCGCTCTGAACAAGCGGCCAAAGTCTTTCTTGTCGGCTTTAGCGCACAGCTCGCAGTTGAGAGCCAGCCAGCGCTGCTTGTCTACGTCATAGAAGTCTGGAAATATCGCGTACTTGTGGAGTGGATCCATGCAGTTCTTAGCTTCTTGCTTGTTCTATGCTACTCCAGCGTCTGTCTTAGCTACTTTCAGAGCAGTGCCGTCTGCTAGAGCATATACGATCCGTGATGACCCTTCGCCTACATACCTTATGTTCTGCTCATTATCTTTCATGAAATTGAACATGTCGTCATTGAAGTAGTACATGTCACCGTTGTTCTTGTCATACAGTCTGTTAGCTCCAGTCATGAAAGACCTAAATGCTGAAGAATCAGTTTCGTCTTCATCAAGCGAATCTGGCAGCTTGAACTTCACCGGCCGCTTTTTAGACATGACGTCAAACAAGACTTCTCTTGAAACTAATTGCATGTATCTATTTACATGAGTTGAATGAAAATTCCATTGAGACTTTGATATAATTTAACTGTCAAATAAAAGGAGAAGCCATGGTCGTAGAGATCTTAAACCATAGAGAATTCAGTTTCTACAACAAGTTCTTCATCAGAAGAAATATGTTTCCAAGTGACCCCGTGACTCAGTGGATGCTGCTTGGAACAATCAATGACAAAGGCACTGTGCTGAACTACATCGCAGACTCTGACAATGAAGAAGAGCTTCTTGTCTGGGCAGACACACATGGCATTAAAGTGCTAGAAGTGCAGAAGTAAGACATGCGAAAATTGATGTTCAAAGAGAAAAGAGCTAAAGAGCTGCTCTTGAAGATTCTTGAAGACTTGAACCGGAGGTTCAATCTCGAGCTTTACATAAATCAAAGTCGATGGCACAATAACAATTACATGTGGATTGCGAACAAGAACTACTTTGAGAACAGCGCAAGAAAGACAGATCTCAACCTTCTCGGCATTAGAGACAAGAAGCCGACATATGCAAAGCTGTTCAACAAACTGGTGAGGCAGCCAATATATAGTCCAGCTTTCCAGCGAAAGATTGTGATTGACATAGAGAAGATGTATGGCTCTTCTTATGAAGAGATCATGATGAACTTAGAGCTGAATGGAGTTGAGTGAAAGTCTTGACTTGGTTTTGATATAATTCTAGCGTAAAACATCAAAGAGGAGACTAGATAGTGAAGTACATAAAAGTCATAAATGACGATAGAACTGAAGTGCAGCTTGCGCCGTTGTAGATGTGCACTTTGAGCTTCGAATATGATGAAGACTTAGAGAAAGAGTGCTCTTTAAGCTGCATCTACACGAATGATGGCACTGACTATGGCACATTAGTCTCTACGATTGGAGACCTTGTAGAGATCGAGAATCTGCATGTATCTTCATATGAAGAGTTCCTCATCGCATTAGACACGCACAACTGCTTGTTCATAGTAGATGAAGATGGTCTTCTTACGCAGTTCAAGCCTTCTAAGAAGAGCCACATTGACTCGATGTTCAAGCTGCGGCAAGAGAACGCGAATCTGAAGCGCCAGCTTGGTGAGATCAAGAGCATGCTGAAGAAGATCAACGTATGAAACTAGAAGTCCAGAAGTTCATTGAGAGCCACAGCGACTGGGAGAAGCTTCTAGCCGAGAAGCCATATTGCATAACTGTGTCTAGAGACGAATTCAACGGCAAGAAGCTCATCATGCTGAAGTACAGCCAAATTGACTCTGACTTCAACATCGAGCTTGTGCGTGAATGCCGTGGCTTGATCCTTGATGAAAGCACATTTGACATAGTGAGTTTTCCATTCACGAAGTTTGGAAACTTTGGAGAAAGCTACTGCCCTGACATAGACTGGACTACTGCTCGCTGTGGAGAGAAGATAGACGGATCGTTAGTGAAAATCGTCAAGATCGAAGGCATGCTCTTGATTTCGACTAATGGTACAATTGATGCTTTCAAAGCGCCAGTCGCCGAGCAGATTGGATGTCCTTTCAAGTCATTTGGAGACATCGTGCTGTACTGCTTCAGGTATGCATCTCCAGAAGGAGTGTGCTACATGGACTTTGAAGAAGGCTTCACTTACATGTTCGAGCTCTGCTCTCCATGGACTCGAGTAGTTGTACCTCACACCGAGAACAAGCTATACTTCCTTGGAAAGCGCGACAACACGACTTTTGAAGAGACATACTTCACAGATGACTCAGTCATGCCAAGACTCTTTGATACACCAAGAGTCTTTCCATTGAAGTCAATCGATGAATGCTTGGCCGCTACAAAAGAATTGCCATGGGATGAAGAAGGGTATGTTGTGTGTGACGGCAATTTTAATCGTATCAAAGTAAAGTCTCCTGCATATGTCGCTGCGCACAACCTCAAAGGAAATGGCGTGCTGTCATATGCTCGAGCACTAGAGCTTGTACGAGTCAATGAGATTGACGAGATCTGCTCTTACTTTGAAGAGTTCAGGTCTGAGCTTGAAGAGTGCAAGTCAAAGTTCTGGAAGCTCGTAGAAGACTGTGAAGCTTGCTGGAATGACTATCTTAAAGTAGACTCTAGCTTGAGCACTCGCAAAGACAAAGCGATCTGGATCACTCAGCACGCCAAGATCCCAGGCTTGTTCTTCGGACTTCTTGACAAGAAAGTCCCTTCAGTCAGAGACTTCTTCATGACAATGCCAATTGAAAAGCTGCTGAAGTACTTGGGATACAAGGAGTGACTCATGGTAATGTATAATGACAGGCATTCATTAGACATCTATGACGAGTTCCATCTTAACTATTATGTTTATGAAATAGTCGGGAAGTGGATGCTAATTGGATTGATAAAAAATGAAGATAATCAAGTCGTGCAGCAGCATTGCGTCGCAGACGCAAACACTAAAGAAGAGCTTCAAGTCTGGGCAGACATACATGGAATAATTGTAGAAAAGGCTTGAACTATGGTATATCAATATTATGTGCCAAGCATCAATGTGCGCAAGCTGAGAGACTTCAAGCTGAGACAAACACATGACATGTGGTGGCAGATATGTGGAACGCGGTTCTATAAAGGCACACCCATCGTATACACTATAGCTGCCAGCCGGAACAAAGAAGAGCTGATAGTCTGGGCAGACATGAACAACATAAAGATAGAAGAGCTGCAATGAAAGACGACACTTTATACATACTCGAGAAGATCTGGAAAGTAGAGTTAACTAGCTTCAAGTTTGACAAAGACAAGTTTGACTATGCGCTGGTGCGGCCGTGCAATGTCAATTACAGGACATATAAGAACTTCGTGCTTGGCAAGCGGATCAAGACAAAGTGCATAGTGCATGAAGGGTGTGTAGCTTCTTGGTATGCAGACAACAGATTCAGACAGATTGGGTCTATAGGGCCATTTGAGCAGTTCCTTGTAGAGACTAACATCAACAAGCAGGTATTTCCGCTTATCGAGAACTGGGTGTTCGAGCACAACTGGAAGTCTTACACAGTCTGCACTATAGACTTGAAGACAGGAGAGAAGCTGTTTGACAAAGTCGACTGGTGGTTGAGTGAAAAAGACCGCTGGAAGTTGATATAATTCTGACCACAAACAACAAAATGGAGACGTCTATGCCACGTGCAGAAGAAGAGTTCTTGATGTCAGTTCCCCAGACACTGCTCAGCATCCTCAGGCAGCTCGAGATCGCCAACAAGTTGAAGGCGCTCGAGATCAAGCAGAGCATATGCCCAAGCGTGTCTGAAGGCATGGTAGACGCAGTGTTTGACGAGTGAAAGCTATGAATGACTTACCGACAATAAAGCAAGGTGTCTTGCCTTCATGCCGTTCTAGCCGTGGAGCTATGCTTGCGTTCAAGAAGCAGTGCATGAAAAAGCATGAAGCTGGAGATTGCTTGACTCTCGACGAGACGGCTTTCGCAGTCTGGAATCCAGACAAAGAAGCTAAGCCTATGACTCCAATGGGCATTCTCAAGATCGAGAGACGAGCATTGGCGAAGCTCAAAGCAGAGCTCGCTAAGTACGGCATCCACAACTTAGATGACGTGTTTGACCCCAAGAGCCGTGAGACCGCAAAGCAAGAGAACACGAAAGAGCACTGACAGTTGAGTGAAAACTGGAGAAGCTCTTTGATATGATTAGTCCGTCAACAAACAACGGAGACTTAAATGGACATTGACAACGCGATAAAGAAGCTGACAGAGTTCAAGAAGCTGTCTAAGAAGTTCAATGGAGAGTGCGAGCTTGTAGGCTTCAATGACAACTCTTTCACTTTCAAGGTCGAATTTGGCTCTGAAGGCAAAGAGAAGCAGCCAATTGGATTCACGTACGTTGAGTGAAAACTGCAGCGAGACTTTGATATAATTAACCCGTCAACAAACAACGGAGACAACCATGAGAAAAATTGAACAAGAGATCAGCGACGCAGTCTTGAACGGCTGCCGCTTCAGTGGTGGAAACACCGTAGTTACTACGAGCAATGGCAAGACTGAGTGCTTCTTGCACGGACACAAGGTCTTCCAGCTTGACAGGAAGACTTGGAAGTTCAAGTGGAGTGACTGTGGCTGGGAGACTAGGACTACGGCTTCTCGCTTGAATGCTTGCTTTGACGCGTTCAAGAGCTTGACTGGCAGAAGCTACCGCTACAGCTTTGGCACTGGCAGAGTGCTTGACATCAACTCTAAAGCAGAGATTGCTTGCCAGAGACTCTAGCAGTTGAGTGAAAAAACTGAGAGACTTTTGATAGAATTAGCAGCGTAAACAACAAACAACCCTTAAACAAAGGAAACAAAAAATGGCTACAAAGAATGACTCCGTCGCTATCGACACCCACAACCACATGAGCATGAGCGAGCTCGAAGAGATCCTCATGACGAACTGCAAGCTCATCATCGAGAATCCCGGTATGGCAGCTGAGATCCCTCCAATCCTCATCCACTCTTCGCCGGGCGTCGGCAAGAGCTCTATCGTCCGCCAAGTCGCGCAGAAGCTCGGCATCGGATTCGTGGACGTCCGACTGGCTGAGATGGAGTCGGTCGACATCCGTGGACTTCCCTCTGTCGACAAGGACAAGGGAGTCATGAAGTGGAACGCGCCCGACTTCTGGCCGCGTGACCCCAACTCCAAGGGAATCATCTTCCTTGACGAGATCACTTCTTGCGACAAGTCTTGCCAGGTGGCTGCTTATGAGCTCATCCTCGACCGCAAGATCGGTGACTTCTACAAAGTCCCTGATGGCTGGTACATCGTGTCTGCCGGCAACCTCACGACTGACCGTGCCGTAGCCTTGAGCATGTCCTCGGCTCTGTCCAACCGCTTCATGCACGTAGAGCTTGATGCTGATGACCAGCAGTGGTGCAAGTGGGCTATGACGCACGACGTGCATCCGTCTGTCATCGGGTTCATCCAGTACCGGCCTATGAATTTGTTCAACATGGAGAAGGAGAACCTCGAGCGTGGCTGGCCTTCACCCCGCTCCTGGGACCGAGTCTCTCAGATGACGAAGATCTACGGCAACAATGAAGAGCTTCTCCGCAAGATCGTCTACGGCCTCGTGGGTCCTGCCAAGGGTGTCGAGTACATCGAGTTCCACCGCCTCAACAAGAACTTCGACAACATCGTGGACATGCTCTATGGACGTGCCCCCATCAAGATCCCCGAGAAGAACGACATGCTCTACGCCATGTGCTCCAGCCTCGTGTATGTCCTGTGGCGCGGCAAGGACGAAGAGGACGAGCACAAGCGCTTGGACGGCTTCTTCAAGATCCTCCAGAAGATGCGCCCTGAGTTCATCATGATGTGCATCAACGGCGCCATGTACGGCCGCTCTGAAGAGCTCTCGGGCATCTCTGCCAAGAAGCTCTACCGCCATCCTCTGTACCGCTCCACGATGGACAAGTACAAGGACCTCGCGACCAAGCACACGAAGATCAGCTTCTAAGATGTGCTTCACGCAAGCTGCAAGATTTGTAGCCAAGCCGGCGGGCGGTTCCCGCCGGCTGTTTGGCATTGCAGCAGTTGAGTGAAAACTGCAGCGAGACTTTGATATAATTAACCCGTCAACAAACAACTCAAACGGAGAGAATCCAATGGAAAGCACAATCACAGAAGAAGAGCTCGCGACACTCAAGAAGAAGGCGTTTGACGTCCTTTCTCACGCGCGCCACGCGCTCCTCACCAAGTACCCGTTCATCGGCTCTATCGCGCTCCGCATGGACTTGGTGCCTGTGCGCGACGTCCGAGTCCGCACTGCTTGCACTGATGGAAACTGCGTGTACTTCGACATCGCGTTCCTCTCGTCCCTCTCGAACGAAGAGCGCATCTTCGTCTTGGCGCACGAGATCTGGCACGCAGTCCTCTTGCATCTCACTCGTCGTGGCACTCGTCATTCCGAGCTCTTCAACATCGCGACTGACAAAGAGGTGAACTACCTTCTCAAGCAAGACGGTCTCACTCCTCCTTCTCACCTCTGCTTCCCAGAAGGAGACGAAGTAGGCAAGTGCGCTGAAGAGATATACGAGATGATGCTCAAGAAGCAGAAGCAGCAGCAGAAGAAGCAGGGCGGCAAGCAGGGAAACGGCAGTGGAAACGGAAGCGGCAAGCAAGACAAGAACGGCGGCTCAAGTGGAAGCGGCCAGTCTGGAGATGACCAAGACGATGACCAGCAGAGTGGCAACAAAGACGGTAAGCTCGAAGGCCAGTTTGACAAGCACATCTATGACGGCGACCAACAGCAGAAGCCGAAAGACGGCAACGGGCCTGACAAAAACGGGAATGGCAGCGAAGAAGATGGAGACGGCGAGCAGAGCGGTGGATCGAAGATCATGGACAAGTACGGTGAAGTCGGCTTCGACTCTGACTTCCAGCCTTCTGTCCCCAAGGGATTTGCCGACCGCATGCGCGAGACAGTCATCTCTGAAGCACAGCGCTGCGAGAAAATGAAGGGAAGCGTGCCTGCCCATGTCAAAGAGCTCGTGAAGAAAATGCTCTCAGCAGAGTTGAAATGGCAAGAGCTCCTCGCGCAGTGGGTTACTAAGTGCTATAACTCCGGCAGTCGCTCTTGGATCCCGCCTAACAGAAGGCACGTGCACAATGACGTGTATCTGCAGAGCAGGCAGGCGTCAAAGATCAAGATCTGCGTCGGCATTGACACAAGCGGAAGCACCATGGGTGACCGCTCTAAGTTCCTCGGCGAGTTGAACAGCCTTGTGAAATCCTTCGGACTGTTTGACTTGACGATCATTGAGTGCGACGCTGAAGTCGGCTCGTGCAAGCACTACACTCAAGACGACAACCTTGACGCGGACCTTGAGAATGGCGAGTACGCGATGACAGGTGGTGGCGGGACGGCAATGCGCCCCATTTATGATTACATTCTTGACCACCAGATCGAGTGTGACGCGATCTGCATTATGACTGATGGCTACATTGACAACATTCCAACTAATCCCATTCCTTCTATCCCTACACTCTGGGTCATCACGAAGAACGGCACTGAAGACTTCTGTGACTGGGGCCAGAAGATCCACCTGAAACAGGATGATAGTGACATCTAAGACAGCCTTAAGTTTTTGAGGTATAATGTAAATATAAATTGTTCTATGCCGCGAGCTTAGAATAAGAGAATTTCAATAACTTAAATAGCTCTGTCTGATGCTCGCGGCTCAGACAGAGTTTTTATCTTTTAAAAAAACATTTGACCTGCATATATGAAGAAGCTAATAGACATAGAGAAGATGGTTATGAAGAATAAGCAAGTTAGACAGATGATGACTGAAATGGCAATGCCATTAAAAGTATACATCAAGAAGATCGAGTTTTATATGCATGATCTTGTCGAGAACTGGTGCCTTTGCAAATGGTGCCAGATGTTTGATCCAGAGAACAACAACTTTAACCATTGGAAGAAAGAACTGCGTGCATTCATAAACCAATTGAAAGATCCAGTCATAAAGAACAGCATAGGCAAAAAGAAGCATCTGCAAAGATGGCTTAAAGAATACTATGAACTTGACACTAAGAGCATGGTCCGTAGAATCATCCAAGACAAGTTCACTGAAGAGCACATCATTGTTGCTTCACAGGTAGATGAAGTCGCTCAAGCATTTGCATGCAATATTGACTTGTTGATAGACGTAATTGCAAATGATTCATTCTCGACAATGAACTACATCAGTTCAACATTTTCTTGAAAATTGAGTACAATTCCAGCATATAAAGCTGCTGTGCAAACTATAATAAAGAATGACATTGAGCCATATGACAACTGGTACTTGGTTGAAGTGTCAAATAAGATAGAGCACTATTTCAAGAAGCTTGGCGGCAATCCAATTCCAAATTATCTAGCTTACAAGTTCTTACGGAAGCCTAAGAAAGACATTATTCTTCTCGATGATGGAGTCCATTATCAAAGAAGACTCAACTCAGTAGATTCGACTGCGCTGACTAAGGCAATATATGGTTTCAAAAGCGAAGAGATGATGAAGCTTGTCATGTCAAAAATTGACAACTATGAGAAGTTCAAGATTGCAGCTAACAGCATAGTCGATGATAACAGCATAGTCGATGAACTGCATGAAGATGAAGAAGATGTCTCAAATGACGCTAGAAGTCTAGAAGCAGCATCAATCATTGTGCAAGAACTTGATGAGTTCCATGATGCTGGATTCACTGAGATGCTTCCTTCATGGAAAAAACAGCTGCTTCAAGCGATCGCAAGACTATTAAATGAACAAAGCAAGACTGGAATATCATCAAAGCAGAAATCTTACATTAAGTCAAATCTTGACACCGCAAAATACTTGATAAAGCATATGCCTCTTCTGCAGTTCCATCAAGTCAAAGTAGATGAGATGTTTTAAGTATTATGTTAAATGAAAAACTGCAGACGAAAAGACATAGTCAAGTCTAAAGGTATACATAACTTCAGAGTTTACTGCTGAAAGTGTAAATAAGATCAAACAGTTTTAGAAGGAAAGAAAATGCCAAATAATCAAATGATGCACCAAGGCAAGACAATTGACCAGTGGTTCAAAGACTTCAAAGGTGAGTTCTCATATGACCAGCTAGAGAAGATGGCTAGAGGTGGAGCTGACTTGCAGAAGATACTAATGCTTGGTCTAGACGAGAATGACATGTCTGAGAGCTTCACAGAGCTTCAGTTTGATGGAGATGAAGGGCTTGATGAGACAGATGCAGAAGTAGAAGCTGCTGCTTTGAGCGAAAGCATCAAGCCAAACTACACAGTCCATGTCAAAGTCATGGGCATGAGCACAGCCTTCAGCGTCAATGCAGATGATGAAGCAGACGCCAAGAGCAAAGTGAAAGACCAGATCAAGAAGCTCACTGGCTCTAACCCTAAGATAGAGATCGAGAAAGTAGACTCTATGAAGACGCTCAATGAGTCATTTGATGATGACATCGTGACAGTGTCTGACTTCGCGAGAGCTTTGAAGAGAAGCATGGCGAAAGACAATGACAAGATCATGTTCAGGACTTTGAAAGACAAAGCAGCGCTTATGGTCTTCCAGATAAACAGCAAAGGCGGCACAGTTGTTGTAGACTTAGTTCCAGCACTCGCGAACGAGTCAAAGAACTGGGAAGATGGAGTGTCTGAAGAAGAGGAGAAGTAGATGAATGAAAGACGCAACTGGCGGAATGGCGGATATGGTGGCTATGGCCGTTCATATTCTAGCTATGGAGAAGTTGGAGCTCCAAGAGGGAAAGCAATAAGCTGGTTCTCAGTTGATGCGCTAGATCCAAAAGCTAGAGGCAAGATGGATGACTGGCGTGTTGGTCCATCTAATTTCGCGTTCACAGACCTTCTCTATCCAGAGCGTAAGTACAAGACTGGCACTACAGTAATGCGCAGCAAGCACCTCGCAGCAGGAGAAGAGTCGGGCGTGAAGTACATAGCAGTTCCAAGCTACATCGAGGCAATAAGGAACAATGATGAAGCCGCGATCGAGCTTCTCAAGGCACTTGGAATCCCTCTTGACTTGACTTTTGGATATGAGCCTGGAGAAGACTTCAGCGCGACTTACACTATTTCACGTAACTGATGGACTGACTGACATCTGTTTCTTGTGTATATGCCGGCAGCTGTTCTGCCGGCTTTTTTCACGTTGAGAGAAAAAAATCTCGAATTCTTGGTATAATTGACGCGTAATCAATCAACAAGAAGAGAGCGCAATGTACACGTTTGCAGTCATAGTCGGAGTGTTTCTTGCAATAGCTGGAGCAATTTCAGCTGCATGGGCAGTTCTATACTTGTTCATTATGACTGTTGGCGGATGCATTGATGTTGACAATGAAGATGATGACAGCGATGAAGTTGAATGAAATTCTAGAAACACTTTTGATAGAATTAGCAACGTCAAACGACAAACAACAAAACAAAAACAACAACTAACAAAGGAAACCAAAAATGAAGAAGAATGACATTACCGCTACCGCCACTGCTAAGCAGCTTGATGACGAGAAGCTCAAGAAGCGCGAAGCTAAGAAGGCTGCTTTGAAAGCCAAGAAGCAGAAAGAAGCTGAGAAGAAAGCTGCTAAGAAGGCAGCAGCTAAGGCAAAGCGCGAAGCTAAGAAGGCTAAGAAAGCCGCCAAGCTTCAGAAGCTGAAGGAGAAGAAGGCTGCCAAGAAAGCTGCGGCAAAGGCTAAGCGTGACGCGAAGAAGGCCAAGAAGCTTGCTCGTCTGCAGAAGCTGAAGGAGAAGAAGGCGGCTCTGAAAGCCAAGAAGCAGGCTGCTCGGCAGAAGAAGCTCGCACGTGAAGCTAAGAAGCGCGCTAAGATCAAGGAGCAGAAGCAGAAGGCTCGCGAGAAGGCGAAGCTCCAGAAGCAGAAGCTCGAAGCAAAGCAGAAGAAAACTGAAGTCTCTATCAATGACACTGTGAAAGCTCTCAAGGCCTACATTCGCAGTCTTGCAAAAGACGGTGTTGATGAGAAGAAGGCTAAGAAGCTCAAGTGGCTTGGATTCACTTTTGATGACGAGACTGTAGCTTTCCAGTATTCAGCTAAGCTCAAAGAAAAGAAGGCTCCAAAGAAAGTGAAGCCCGCTGAAGTCGTAGAGCCGGCCTCAGACATTGACGCAGCTGTCGCTGAGGTGATGGACGGCAACAGTGAAGCTGTAGAAACTCTTGCAGCTGAGCTTGAAGCCGACAATGAAGACAAGCCGACTGAAGTCCCGATTGGCGACACGTTCACTGACAATGTCACATATGACAAGCCTGATGATGACGAGCTTGATGAAGATGTAGATGAAGATGACACGATTGAAGACTTCCGGGATGAAGACGACCCCGACAAGGTTGACTTCAGGCGTGACTGGAACAACGAGTTTGATGATGACGGGGAGCGCAATGAAGACTGGTAATTGGTTAGTTGGTTGTTGATGACACGAAGCCGTGCTCGAAAGGGCACGGCTTTTTTGCGTATATATGTAAATAAAATCAATGACAAGCGGTAATCCAAAGCAGTTCAATTTCAACTACAATCCCTGGGGACGCAGAATAGAAGACTGCGCTATCAGAGCTATAGCTGCAGCGACTGGTCTTGACTATAGAGTCGTATGCAAGAAACTCGGTTATGCGTGCAAGAACGGCTATGGATTGACTCGCAAGTCAGGAGCTTCTATCTAGAAGATAAAGAACGTATTCAATGACTACTTCGACATAATAGAAGACTTCTATGACAACTTCACTTTTGTGCCAGATGAGTTCAAAGGATCAGAAGAAGTAGAGAGAATCAAGCGGTTTGAAGTGCAAAATGGATTGTTCAACTCTGCTACAGGCACAACATTAGACGAGTTCATAGACTTGTACAAGAACCAAGGGACATTTCTCGTGTCACTGATAGGCAATCCAGACTCTAAGAACCCTTCATGCAGAGGAGACGTCGGGCATCTAGTCTGCGTGAAGTGCAACCCTGGCTACAAGCAAGGCTTCATTGACTTCTGGAATTCAGGTGACATGCTTGTCAATGCCTTCATGCGAGTGAAGAAGTTCGAGCCAAAAGACAGTCCTGACCATTGGAGATATGATCGTGAAAAGCACAAGTTCATTGTCTGACATGTCTCTCCAGATGCTGGTTGAGATGAATGAGAAAGCCAAGCGCTTATGCGACTTGATGAAGCAAGGCATTGTCGAATTCATCTTCAAGAAAATTTCTACAGGCAAGAAGAGAAGAGCTAGAGGGACTTTGAATCGTGATCTCATTCCGCCAGAGTTCCGGCGTAGAAAGGGACGTCCAAAGAAGCGCCCTGACTATCTTGTCATATACTATGATTTTGATAAAGAAGACATAAGGTCTTTCAAAGATGAACTCCTTCAGCGCATTATATCAAAGCCTGAAGATGTCATTCATTCAACCAATAAGTTAGCAGAGACAGAAGAAAATGAAAAAAAGAGTAAGAAGAAGCGTGTCACCAAGAAGCGTAAAGACAGACGTTGAGTCATTGATAGAGTCGCGCTTCAACAGACTAGAAGACAAGTTAGACTCTTTCAAAGACGAGATCAATGAATGGAAGCAAGAGTTCGTTAAGCAGCTCACGAAATTGAACACCAACATGGAATCAGTCCTCAACACTATAGCCGAGCATGAAGCTCGAATAACGCGCCTTGAGCAGGGAAAGCTCAAGAGCGATACTTAGATACAGACTGTGAGCCAGCTCGCTAAGTTCGGCCGGTGGGCCGCTAGAGTCGTTCTTGGAGTAGGAATGCTAGTTGGCGGCACGCTTGGCGTAGCTGGAGCTTGGAAGCTCATATTTGGCGGCTGAAGCTAGACGTGTATCATCTCTACATGAGAATAGAGTTGATGCACAAGCTGCTAGATCTAGCAGGCTTCATATATGAAGAGCTCAATGACGAGTTTGATGACTCAAAAGACTTAGGCAGAGAGTTCTTCAAGTATCTCAAGAGCAAGTTCTTTGACGACATAACGCAGAAGATAAAGGTCTCTGACTTCATCTATGACAAGATCCTTGCTTTAGACACAGAAGAGTTTGACCAGAAGTACTGCTGCAATCTAGCTGCATGCAAGAAGTCTAAGAACCAGATGCAGTTTGTGACGTCAGTCGTCACGCAGATGCTGAAGTACTCCAGCAAGAACGAGATAATAGACTGGTGACAGCTTTGCAGACATGATAGAAGACTAGAGCAGTTGAGTGAAAATCTCAACTGCTTTTTGATATAATTGACTCATGAACGCGACTGCTAGATACTTCATAGATATGCTGAAGAGCAGGTCTGAATTTTCTGACTGCAACCCAGATTACAAGCTTGTCCTCAAGAACTTCTGGACAGACAAGCATGGCTGCAGGATCTGGACTCCAGCCGACATTGTGAATGACATAGCTACTAAGAAGACAGTCATTGTTGGTCTAGCTTGGAATGCAGCTGTATTCACTGACTACATAACAGCTTCTTCTGAGCAAGTTCCAGTAAGAAGGTCTCATTCTTTTGAGTACAACTGGAAAGAGTGGGGCACATTTGAAGTATATCTTGATGACATCAAAGACGGCCCTTTGACTAAGTTTCTAGAGTCTATATTCATGCAAATGCTGCTTCTCTCAGACCAAGGCTACAACATCTTCTTGAACAACAGCATTCTGCTTGAGAAGAACACTTCTTACAACCATCTCATGAACATAGACATGATGAGCGCAGTTGAGTGAAAGATCTCTCAGTCTTTTGATATAATTTCCACCGTAAATCAAACAACTAACAAAAGGAATCAAACCTATGGCAGAAGTATCCGCTAAGATCGTCAAGGGCAGCAAGTACTTTGACGGCAACATCATCGACCCTGAGTTCATCAAGGCGAACGAGCATCTTGAGTCTCACGGCCCCAGGCATGTGCCTGTGTCTCACGCGCTCATCCTTGACGCGTTCCGCAGCAAGTGCGAGCAGATGAACCTCATGCTCTTCAACGAGCAAGGCGCTCTCTCCAAGTGCGGAGAGCGCTACATGTACGTTGCTGAAGTCATGCCTGAGACAGCTGATGCTACTCAGAACTACCACCTTGCAGTCGGCTTCAGGTCATTCAATGACGAGAGCTCTGTGTTCCAGATGTCATGCGGCGCCAAGATCTTGAATGTCGACTGCGCAGGCATCTGCCAGACGAGCGTCATTATCCCCAGTCGCCGCAAGCACACGAAGACTATCCACGAGCTTCTTGACTCGAAGATCGAGTCTGGACTTGAGACTTTCAAGCAGGACGCTCTTGTCACTGAAGAGAATCTCAAGCTCATCAAGGAGACTCCTTACTCTGACGAGCTTCTCGGCAAGCTCATCGTGTCTCTTGGCCGTGCGAAGCGGATTGGCAACACAAACATCATGAAGATCCTCGAAGAAGCTGACATGATAAAGGATGACAACACAGCCTGGAAGATCTTGACTGCCTGCTTGAACGTGACTGGCAAGCGCATCGCAAACCCGCTGCAGTCTATGGACACCTCTAAGCTCATGCACGACGAGCTCATGAAGGCCATCAAGCCTGAGTATGTACCGCTTGGCGAAGTGCTTGATGAAGCAGCCTAAGCAAAGTTAGACAGCAGCAAGCTGGACTGCATATGCAGTCCAGCTTTTCTTCAAAGACTGGGAGCCTCAGCAAAATGACAGACCTCGAGTGCAAGAAGATATGCAAGCTGCTAGACATAAATGAGATCTGGCTGAATGACGAAGGAGTTGTCTGCATTAAGACCTCCAAGCAAGAGATAGGGCACATCTTCATCTATGAAGACAACTTCTCGAACGCGCTTCCTCTGCGTGTCATGAAACTGTCATCTAAGCATTCTTCTCCAGAGAAGAGCTTGCTAGAACTACTGCTCAAGCAGTCTGCTGACGGAATAAAGAGCGCTGCAGTAGGACTGCTCTCAGACAGTCCGCATCATTTTCCAGGAAAGCGCAAACTAATTGACGCACATGAATCAATTGAGTCGCTTCTGGTGCAATATGACTTGAAGTTCTCGCATAAGAGCAAGAAGAAGTCTAGAAGTTGAGTGAAAGAAAATCTAGACTTTTGATATAATTATGCCGTAAACGGAGATCAAAAGATGACTGACAACCAACTTCTGAATGTAGTCTATGCTCGAGCCAAGAAAGCCTGCAAGCAATTCAACTCAAAGCTTGACAATCCAAGGCTTGTCTTGATCCAGCAGTATGGCAAGAAGCTCTACTTTGCTTTGATGCTAGATGGAGCTATCACGCCAATGCCTCTACGCTTCAGCAAAGACGGCAGATCGCAAGTCTTCATTCTGCCAGAACTGCCAGAGCGCTTGATGGCGTGGAAGCATGACATAGTTCGTGGCATCATGAAGAAGTCAAGCTATCCGCAATATGCAGACTTTGACATCAACGTAGAGCCAAAAGAAGTCGTGCACATCTTCTTCAGCGCGATAATCTCAGCTTTGAATACGCCTGGAATGAGCATATCAGTAGAGACATTAGAGATATTTGGTCCAGCTGAGACATATGAAGAAGTCCAAGTAGAAGCAGACCTCATGGAGTTTGAAAATGGCTGGATGGCTTGAGACATTGCAGAGCATGGATGAAAAACAATGCAAGATGACAGTTAATTTTCTTGCTAGAAGAGCATTTGGACAGACAGCTGAAATCTTGGTGTCAAGAAATGAACATAACGACTGCTATTCTGTTTATCTTCTCTACAAAGGAACCATGTTTTTCTTGATACCATACGATTCATCAGGAAGAATTTTCTCAGACGGCTGGCGCGGTAGATCAATCAAAATGCCTATATGGAAAAATGTCTTGAAAAACATGTTTGAAGTAGTAGCCCGTTCAAATGGCTATGTGTCATATTTGTCAGACAAAGCTCATATAGTCGACTCAAACATATCTTTAGAAGAAACTTTGATATCAGCAGAACTCAGCTTGAACAACAACTGAATCTAAACTAAAAAGGAACCAAGAAATGACTGGATGGCTTGAGACATTGCAGAGCATGGATGAAGACCTCTGCAAGCGCGTTGTCAATGCTCTCGCTAAAAGAGCCTTTGGCACAGAAGCTGAAGTGAAGATACAAGAAAGCTTGTACAGGTGCAATGAATATGAGGCACTTCTGCATTTCAAAGGCGCTTTATTCTACTTGATTCCATTCAAGTCAGACAAAGAACACTGCTCTAATGGCTTACACGAGCTCGAGAATCCATCTTGGAGAAGTCTTCTGAGAAAGATGCTTGAGTTTGCAGATGATGGAAGCTATGTGTCATATCTTCCACAGGAGAAGCACATAGTAGACTCAAGCACTACGTTAGAAGAAGCTTTAATGCTAGTCGATCTCAATTCTTTCAACTGACAAAAGGAGACAAAAAATGGACATGAACACTCAGATACATGACTACTATGGCATTGTCGAGCCTCGCCTAGCCTCAGACTTTGTCAAGAAGTTCATTGATGCGGCCCCAAAGAATGTGCTTGCGTTCTACTACACTGGATACTGGCCTGGATACTGGCCTAACGAACGTAAAAAATATGCTCCAAAGTATGGCACCGACAACCTCAACAAGTTCTCTAAGTACATCACCCGGACTATGGGCCATATGTACATCAAGATTCTAGACGTCATTGACAGGCATGGCGACGCAAGCTACTATGACTTCCATGCTGAGATCTTGAAGCCTAGAGGCAAACCAGTGGGGAATGACGTAGAGCTGTTCAGGAACTTAGAGTCCCAAGGCTTGACAGAGCTTGACCACTTGGGCAAGTACAAGCGGAAGTTCTTCAGGTTGACAGCCTTAGGCAAACTTGTCTTAGAGACTGCCAAGAAGAACCAGCCAGCTTACAGAGTCCTCAGGCATTTCATGAAGCTAGATGACGGATGCGACTTCTACCAGAAGCTTGTAGCTGTCCAGCTAGACCCTGAGACTGCAGATGACACGACTCCAGAAGCTTTCACAGGCATGCTCGAAGCAATTCTAAGTGGAAAGTCTTCTTTGTATGAAGCTGGAAGCTACGCTTACTGGTGCAACAAGCTCGTGGAAGCTCTCAAGAAGAATGATGACTTCTTAGAGCTGTTCAACTGCTCTGAAGTGAATGCCTGGCTTGAAGATAGCCAGACTGTCCCCGCGGTGCAGCGCTTCAATGCTCTCTTCAAGAAGATTGTCGCTAAAAGCCAGAAAGAGAAAAAAGCTCTAGGAGCAGTTTAAAGCTCTTAGACTTTGATGTAAAATTCAAACAATTAACCGGCCTAAGGAAAACTAAAAGGAAATCTAACATGGACTTCAAGCACATGCTAAAGCACAAGTGGCACGTCTGGTTCAACCATGGTGAAGGGCAAGCAGACGTGTATGCGCCTGATCTAGAGACTGCCAAGAGAGAAGCTAAGGCTCTCTGCCTCAAGCAGAAGACTCTGGTAGACAGACGTCTGTTCAACGACATCATTGCTAAAGTCGAGCAAGCAGACTGAAAGGGCTAGACTATGGATAGAAATCTAGAGACAACTAGCCTTGGCGGCCAAGCAAAGAAGCCACAGAGCAAGAGGTTCGTCAACTACATATTGTCTAAAAGCACGGGCCTCGGCATTTCTGCCCAGACTGCCCAGTTCGACACTATGACAGGCCATGCTATCTTCGCATCAGACTTCTTCTTCAAGCCAGAAGAGCTCAAGCATTGGTGAGAAAAAGTTGTTTAAGTCTAAAGAAGTCTATGTTATTATAGACATTGTTAGAAGTAAAAAGAAAGTCAAACAACATGTCAATGCTCAAAGACGAGATATCAGTGCTCAAGTCTGTGATGATAAGTCTAGATGCAGACACTGCAGTCCTGGTCACCTACCAGTACCACACAGAGACGAACGAGTTCTCTAAAGTAGACCGTTCAAAGTCTAGATACCGCTACATGGCTCGTGTCTTCAAGACAGCAGATCTCATCAAGAAGATCCAAGAGATGCGCGAAGACGCAAACCGCATGTCAAAAGCTAAGTGGCCTGATGATCCCTGGCCTTGGTACATCTGCACAGAGTACCCTGAGAACTGGCGTGTAGCTGACTGGCTAGCCGTCAAGCTGAAGAAGATCAAGACTTGGGAAGACGGGCAGAAAATCCTCGCTGGATTCCAGACTGGAACGAAGAAGCGGATTGCAGGCTTCAATGAGAAAGCTAAGTACGAGATTGAGGGATATCTAGACAAAGATGGCAACCAGGTCTCTTTAGCCGACAAGGCCAGTCTTCTAGCTAGAGTTGGTCAGAATCTCATCAAAGTGAACAAGAAAGTCGTTTGAAACGGCCTAAGGAAAACAAATGAAGACCAAGAGCATTCTTCTAGTAGCAGTTTGCATGTCTCTAACAGCATGCATCCCTGAAGTTGAAACTGCAAACACTGCGAGCGGGCGTGTCTATCATCCATTCTCCTACATGCAAATGCTTGAAGAAGTAAAAGCTACATTTGTATTATAATTCTAGAAACAAACAAAGAAAGAAAACAAATGAACAAGAAGAACAACAAGACAAAGTGCCTCTGCAAGGAGTCAACGATCCGTAACATCAATGGTCTCTCAGTCGGCGACCGGGCCTACTGCGGCCCTTATGGTACGGTTACTTGCACCAAGAAGGCTTGCATGGCTACCAAGTCTCCGCGTAAGTTCAAGGTGTCTAACAGCACCAAGCTCCGCAATGGCGGCAACTGGACGATGAAGTCTCTTCGTAAGGCGATCGAGGCCTAAGTCTAGAAACACAAGTGTCTGGGCTAGTCTAAAACATAGGGTCAATAAATCAAGACTTATTTCTATTTTCGTGTATTTCTAAAAGCTAGTCCAGACAATTTCCATTTTCAAACAATAAAATCCTAAAAAGAGAAAACTCATGTATCTATCTGATATTTTCCCCGAGATCTTCACTCGGATTCTCAATGAAGATAACCAGCCTCAGCAGACTGCAAGTCTTCCAGAGATCATTGCAGATCTGTCAAATGTCCTTGGAAGCATCCAGACTAGAAAGCCAACTGCAGCAGCCACATGCCCCAAGAATCTCCAAGAGATGCCCCGGCCTAAGGTTTCTGGCTTTTATTGCCCTGACATCCAGCGTGTGACGTTCAACGGTGACACTACGATCGTCTTCTTTGTCGACGGCACCTACGCGATCGTGAAGTGCTCTGGAGAAGACAAGTACGATCGTAAGACCGCGATCGTCTATGCGATGGTCAAGCGGATGCTCGGCAAGCTTGGCAAGACAGACAAGAACGGCAAGTTCCACGCTAATGAAGTTGATGGCGCTGGCTTTGGAGTCAAGCTCCAGAATGTCGTAGACAGTGGATTTGACCAAGAGCTTGAAGAGCGGACAGCCGCTGAGAAGAAGCGTGCAGCTTACGCAGCTCATGAGGCCAGACAGGAAGCTGAGAAGACCGCAGCCTTCAAGAAGCGTGTAGAAGCTCGAGCGAAGGAGATCCTTCTTGAACGCGCCGCGACTGACCGTGCGAACCAGATTGAGGACGAGACTAGAGCTAGAGAAGCTGAGTGCACTGGTGAAGGAGACTGCAAGAAGTGCAAGAAAGAGACAGCCTCAGAAGACTGGCGGTCCTACGTCAAGCCAAACAAGCCGTTCTCTCAGTTCACAGAAGAAGAGAAGCGTGCGTACTGGCGGTATAACAACGCGAAGCGCAAGGCGAATAAGAAGTAACCGGGCCTAAGGTTTCTAGAAAAGTCTAGAATAAAGAACTGGAGCTAGTTTATCCTTTTTCTAGCTCCAGTTTCTTTGTCTAAAATAAAGAACAACATGAGTCAAGAAGAGAGATTGAAGCTTCTAGAAAAAGCATGCAGGCTTCTAAATCTAAAGCTTGAGAGAAATTCATCATCTAACTGGAGAATTACAGACGGCAAATCAGTTATTGTCTGGCTGGATGATCAAGTCATATTCAATTCTTTTGACAGCATCTTCAAGAAATTTTTGAAGACTGAAGTTCTCTGGAGTTCATCTTACTGGGAAACCACATTTCCTGCAGAGATCTCTTTGACAGAAAATAAAGTCTATGGCAGACAAGGCGTCATGCCAGCTGTTGAAGTAGAGACAGACAACGCTGTAGATTCGAATAGCGTTGTAAAACAACTTAGTAATCCGTTCTATGGAATGACAGAAGAAGAGCTCGCGGTCAAACTGGATCTAGACTCGAGCACAGCCTTGGAGAACCGGGCCTAAGAGTTTTGAGAAAGAGAGAAGTCTAGAGCAAAAATGATGTTAGTTTGTCTTTGTCTAGCATCAATCATTTTGTCTAGAACAAAAGCCGGCAGTAGTGAAGAGAAGAAAGCAATTGTTTTATGCATGTCTTAAGGTGCATTGTATAATGTAAATAAAGATAGAACAACTAGTTTTTAAACGGAGGAAAAGACAATGAACAAGAAATTGACTGTCATGACATTGGCGATGTGCTTCAGCTTGGTGGCATTTAGCCATCATTGTGGATTCTGGGGAGGATTCACGGGAGGACTTGTTGGTGGTCTTCTACGCCCGCCTGTAGTCGTGGCACCTGCTCCTACTGTAGTTGCTCCAGCGCCAGTAGTCGCGGCTCCAGTCGTGACGACAGTCCCAAGTTATTCGTATGGGTACTACAACAACGTGTATTGCCCAACCTATTCTGGGTATTACTACTATGGGAACAACTGGATTTGGGGTGGACCGAGGTTTGGACACAGGCCTCCACCTCCTATGTGGCGGCCTCATCACATCAGACATCACCACCACAGGTGACTGCTGAGAGTGTGAAAGAGAAAAGAAGAAAGAAGCTAGTTCAATTAAGGACTAGCTTTTTTACTGTCTCGAGAGAAAAGACTCTCTCAGAAGAAAAGAGAAAGAAGATCTCAAGAAAGAATGTTTAAAGAGTTTAAAGTCTTCAAAGTCTAGAATATAATCAAATTATGGAAAAAGAAGAGAACATCTCAGAAGAAGAGGTCGAAAAAGTCTGCGAAGCTTCTCCCACTCTCCCTCATGCGCCAGCAAAACTTCAGCTTGCCAAAATTCCCGTTTTGTCCTTCTTTGTCATCTGCATAAATGATATACTAATGGACGTTCATACGAACAGCGAAGAGGGTTCGCACGGACACGAAACTGAACCTCAATGAGACAAAAAGAGACAAATAGATGACGTTGCTGGAAGAACTGAAGGCGCGCGGCCTTGTGGAGGCCGTGACCGACCCCGAAATCGAGAAACTGCTGGAGACGCCGCAGACGGTGTACTGCGGCTTCGACCCCTCCGCCGCCTCGCTGCAGGCGGGGAACCTCGTGTCCATCATGGTGCTCCGCCTCTTCCAGCAGGCCGGGCACAAGGTGATCGCCCTCGTGGGCGGCGCGACGGGCCTCATCGGCGACCCGTCCGGCAAGTCCGCCGAGCGCAACATGCTCACCGTCGAGCAGGTGGAGGAGAACAAGAAGGGCATCCGCGAGAACCTTTCGCGCATCCTCGACTTCGACGGACCCAACGCCGCCATCCTCGTGGACAACTACGACTGGTACAAGGGCACGAGCGCGATCGAGTTCCTGCGCGACATCGCGATCAACTTCCGCGTCCCCCAGATGCTCGCCAAGGAGAGCGTGAAGAAGCGCCTCGAGGCGAGCGAGGGCGCGCTCACGTTCACCGAGTTCAGCTACCAGATCCTCCAGGGCAACGACTTCCTCCACCTTTTCGACACGTACGGCTGCGCGATCGAGGTGGGCGGCGCCGACCAGTGGGGCAACATCACGGCCGGCACGGACCTCGTGCACCGCATGCGCGGCAAGACGGCCTACGGCCTCACGTTTCCGCTGCTCCTCGACTCGACGGGCAAGAAGTTCGGCAAGAGCGAGGGCAACGCGCTCTTCCTGAACGCGCAGATGACGAGCGTCTACGACTGGTACCAGTACTTCTTTCGCGCGGCCGACGCCGACGTGATCCGCTACCT
>Ga0256407_10002941_pt1 | contig 31265 bp, 25 predicted proteins | sample RumenRJG_04DNA_FD_193489 | JGI IMG/M metagenome (GOLD analysis project Ga0256407, IMG submission 193489) | Bovine rumen microbial communities from Lethbridge, Alberta, Canada - RJG_04 | ecosystem: Host-associated > Mammals > Digestive system > Stomach > Rumen | place: Canada: Alberta...
ATTGAGGGTCTCCGAAGGCATCGCCGCCTACGGTTGCAACATGTCCAGTCTCCAGCAGATACATGGCCAGATCGGTAGAGTTCTCGATGGTCTTGCCCTCGGGTGTCTTCTTGCCATAGAATGAAGAGCACTTGGGGAAGAGATAGAAGGCTCCCTCTGGTACGTTCACTTCCAGACCGGGGATGTCCTTGGCCAGTTTGACGATGAGGTCGCGACGGCGCTCAAAGGCCTGGCGCATGTCCTCTACGCACTGCTGACTGCTGATATAGGCAAACTCGGCAGCCTTCTGGCTCACGGAGCATGGTCCGCTGGTGTACTGTCCCTGCAACTTGTTGCAGCCCTTGACAATCCATTCGGGGGCGGCAATGTAGCCAATACGCCAACCCGTCATGGCGTATGCCTTAGAGACACCATTGACGATGATGGCACGCTCCTTCATGCCCTCAAACTGGGCAATGGACTCATGCTTGCCGATATAGTTGATGTGCTCGTAGATTTCATCTGCGAGTACAAACAGGTCGTCGTGCTTCAGGATGACGTCGGCCAGGGTCTTCAGTTCCTCCTTATTATATACGCTACCCGTAGGATTGCTGGGTGAACAGAGGATAATCATGCGGGTCTTCGGCGTGATGGCGGCCTCCAGCTGTGCGGCAGTCATCTTGAAGTTCTGTTCAAAACCAGCCTCCACGAAGACGGGTTTACCGCCTGCCAGCAGTACCATCTGGGGGTAGCTGACCCAATATGGGGTAGGGATGATGACCTCTTCGCCGTCGTTGACCAGTGCCATCACGGTGTTGCAGACGCTTTGCTTGGCACCGTTCGACACCAGAATCTCTGAGGGCTGGTAGTGCAGATGGTTCTCGCGCTCCAGTTTGCGGGCGATGGCCTGGCGCAGATCGGGGTAGCCGGGAACGGGCGAATAGCGGGAGTAGTTCTCGTCGATAGCCAGCTTGGCAGCCTGTTTGATGTGGTCGGGGGTATTGAAGTCGGGCTCGCCCACACTCATGTTAATCACGTCAATGCCCTGTGCTTTCATCTCAGAGCTCTTCTGCGACATGGCCAGCGTTGCAGATGGTGCCAGTCGTTGCAAACGGTCGGATAATTGTGCCATATTGTTACACTTTGCTTTATTGTGGTGTGCAAAGGTAATCATTTATTTTTATTTAGCGACATATTTCCACCTTTTTTTATTATTATATAAGGATTTGTTGCTTAGCAGGTCGCCTTCTTCGACCTAAAGGTACGACGTGTGGCGTTGCATTTAGGTCGTTCTTGACGTCTAGCGATGCAACACCAATCCACTCTATGACTCCTCAAGGGTACCTCCAGGGTATCTCATAGGTTCCTCCAATACATCTCCAATACATCTCCAATACATCTCCAATACATCTCCAATTCATCTCCAATTCATCTCCAATTGCTATAATTGGGGATATAATGGAAATATAATAGTGAAGACCATGAGATGGATATGAGGAGAGTTGGAGGAAACTTTGAGGAAACTTGATGATCAGTTGGACCGCTGTCGGAACAATGATTGGAATCAGTATGAGTTTTGTCTTGTTCATGATTTCCACATACAGTCGACAAAGGTACGGCCATTCAGGTAGCGTGATTCTTTGTGTCAATACTTGGTTTTGGAAAACATCAAGTGCTTGATAATCAGCGAAATAGGTTTTTGTCTTGTGTCAATGATCTGATGCCTCTTGACATCGCTATTCTTTTGTTGTATCTTTGCACTATCAAACCTATAAAAAGTATGTGAATTATGACAAGTATGAAATCTATTGTTGGTATTTTGGCCGTTCTGACTGCCTTGGTGTCTTGTAGTCAAATGACAGAATGTGCGATGGAAACCAAGCCTGTGCCTCCTGTAACGAAAGCAAAGGAAAAAATTTGGAGTTGTGGGTTAGAACAAATGCCTTCGTTCCCTGGGGGGCAGAAGGCACTGTTGGAATATCTGACAGCGAATGTGCGTTATCCAGACGATTGTGAGGACACGTGTGTGCAAGGGCGTGTCATCGTCTCCTTTATGGTGGAACGGGATGGAAGCCTTTCGGAGGCCAAGGTCATGAAGAGTGTCTATCCGTCGCTCGACGAAGAGGCGCTACGGGTAGTAAACAGTATGCCGAAATGGTGTCCCGGCAAGCTGAATGGGAAAGCTGTCAGAATCAAGTATACGATTCCTGTCAACTTCAAACTACAATGAAACCATGGAATTTGTGGTCTCTGACTCCTCTTACTTCAGGTGCAGCGTATGGCCCATGCGCTCCTGCTTGGTCTTCAGGTAGCGATAGTCGTACTCGTTGGGAGTGACCTCGATGGGCACGTTCTCGACGATTTCCAGGCCATAAGCCTCCAAGCCGACACGCTTGGTGGGGTTGTTGGTCATGAGGCGCATCTTGTGGATGCCGAGGTGGCGCAGCATCTGTGCACCACAGCCGTAGTCGCGTTCGTCGGGTTTGAAGCCCAGGTGTACGTTGGCCTCGACAGTATCCATGCCCTGCTCCTGCAGCTTATAGGCGGCAATCTTGTTCATCAGACCAATGCCGCGACCCTCCTGTTGCATATAGATGACCACGCCCTTTCCTTCCTGTTCAATCATCTGCATGGACTTGTGCAGCTGTTCGCCACAGTCACAACGCATGCTGCCGAGGATGTCGCCTGTGGCACAGCTGGAGTGGACGCGCACTAGTACGGGCTCGTCTTCGCTCCACTCGCCCTTGATGAGTGCCATGTGCTCCAGTCCGTTCGACTTCTGGCGGAACGGTATCAGACAGAAGTGGCCCCATTTGGTAGGCAGGTCGGCACTGCTGCCAATCTCTATCAGTGACTCCTTCTTCAGACGGTAGGCGATGAGGTCCTTGATGGTGATGATCTTCAGGTCGTGCTCTTTGGCAAAGACCTGAAGCTGAGGCATGCGGGCCATGGTGCCGTCCTCGTTCATGATCTCGATGAGAGCACCTGCGGGCTGCAGGTCGCAGAGCTTGCAGAGGTCGATGGCGGCCTCCGTATGTCCTGAACGGCGCAAGACACCATTGTCCTGGGCGTAGAGTGGGTTGACGTGTCCTGGGCGTCCGAATGTTTCGGGTTTCGATGTGGGGTCGGCCAGTGCACGGATGGTGGCACAGCGGTCGTGGGCAGAGACACCGGTGGTGCAGCCCTCTATCTTGTCGACAGTGACGGTAAACGGAGTGCCCAGCAGCGAGGTGTTGTCCTGTACCTGGTGGGGTAGGCTTAGCTCTTCGGCACGGCTGATGGTCAGTGGGGCGCAGAGCACGCCACGGGCCTTCTTCAGCATAAAGTTTACCATCTCTGGTGTAATCTTCTCGGCAGCACAGATCAGGTCGCCTTCGTTCTCACGGTCTTCATCATCTACGACGATGACGAATTTGCCGGCCTTGAAGTCAACGAGTGCTTCTTCGATAGTGTTGAGTTTCAGTTCTTCCATATCTTAGTTGTTTGTTTAATACTTATTTATTGTATAGCTCGCCGATGCGGGCAATGAGTTTGTCGTTGGTGCGCAGGATGTGCTGCAGGTCTTTGTACAGACGGAAGCGGAAGCGAATCATGCGTACATAGAAGAAGATGCCCGTGGGCAGGAATAATCCTGTGATGACATTTAGCCATTTGCGATGGAACGGCCGTGTGTGAGCATTGGGCGCAATAACCGGATAGCGGTTTAGCAACATGATGATGCGCTTGTCGCGGGTGTACGACAGGTCTTCGATGGTTGTCTCCAGCTCGTCGTAGAGTGAGGCTATCTCCTGGTCGTTGCCTGGACGGAAGAAAACCACTATCGGGTTGGGCCAACGCAGCAGGTTGTGGGCTTCCATATAGCGTCTCGTTTCCTCGCTGATGGCTGCCAGTTTGTTGCTGTCTTCCTGATAGTTCGGATCCTCGATGATGACCTCCTTCTTCATGATGCTACGCTTGGTACGCAGCCCCAGCAGGCGCATCACGATGATACGGTACATATCGACATTGAAGACCGTAGAGTCTTTGTTAGCCTTATAGGTGAAGAAGATGGCGATGGGCGATAGCACAGCGGTTCCCAGCAGTTTGCCGAACCATACTGTCCACTCGTCGATACGCGCCATACGCATACCTGTGTTGTCCAGGATGTAGAACACGATGAATACGATAACGGAGATGATAACAGGTACGCCTAGACCACCCTTGCGGATGATGGCACCCAACGGTGCCCCGATGAAGAAGAAGATGATGCACGACAGCGACAGCGTGAACTTGTTGATGGCTTCCATCATGTGCATGCGTTCCTCGCGGTTCAACCAGTACGACCATTCGGCCTTATAGTCCATATTGGTCAGGGTCATCTGTACATCGTTGGCAGCTTGTGTGAGGATGCGCTGCTTCTGGTCGGCACTCTGCTTCTGGTAGAGCGAGTCATACATCTCACTGCGTCCGGCAGTCTCTCTCATGACCTTCATGGAGTCGTCCTTGGAAAGGATGGCACGTGAATAGGAAATCTGCTGTGCTTCGCGGAAGTTCTGGTGACCCACCGAGTCGTTATACTCGCGGATGGAGTCCAGGTCGTGGACGATACGACTGAGGCCCTTCGAACGGGCGTCGGCAGAGATGCCACCCATCTCCGTCAGGTTGAAGCCGCCATCAAAGTCGAGCAGGATTTTCTTCGTTCCGAAGGTCTCACGACGGTAGGGAACGTTGGCGTTAACACCCATACCCGACTGACGCATATTCTCGAACCATTCACCACTATAGAGCGTCAGTAGCAGGTGCTTCTTCTCGGCAGTAGCCTGTATGCGACCGGAGTCTGCCAGAATGACGGCAGCATCTTCATAGTTGCCATTCATGCGGTAGATCATGATGCCGTAAAGCACACCACGCTCCAGGTCCTTCTTCTGCACATAGAGGTTCGAGCCGGGGATGCCATCGTAGAAGATGCCTTCAGGAATCTCTACTTCAGGGTTTTTCTGCTGCATGGAGATGAGCAGCTGTTGGAATGAGATAAAGGCCTTAGGACCAATGACTTCCTGAAAGTAGAATGAGATGCAGGCAATAGTGATGGTGATAATGGTAAGCGACCGCATGGCCTGTCTCAGCGAGATGCCTGCGGCCTTGATGGCTGTCAGCTCCGAGCTCTCGCCCAAATTACCAAAGGTGATGAGGGATGATAGCAGGATGGCCAGCGGGAAAGCCTGTGGCATCAGCATGATGCCCATGTACCAGAAGAACTGGGCCAGGACATCCATTGACAGCCCCTTACCAATGAGTTCGTCGACATATCGCCACAAGAACTGCATCATCAACACAAACTGGCAGATGACGAAGGCGGCAAGAAACAGTAATCCGAACTGTTTGGCAATAAATATGTCTAACTTCTTTATACGAAACATGTTTCAGCCTGCAAAATTATATAAAAAACACGAATTACACGAATTTTACGAATTATTATTCGTTAAATCGCTTCAATTCGTGTCTTTTGTTTTTCAGAAAAAAAACAGGAAATCAGAGGCCGCTGACGCGGTGCAGGCGTTCCAGATTGTCGTCCCAGATGCCACGTAGGTCGGCAGCTTCGTCGTCGTCGGCAGCATAGTCGGTAATCAGCAGAGTCAGGTGTCCCGTCTCCTTGCTCTGGGCTATGCGCAGCTCCCAATAAGCCTCGGGGGTGTCCTCGTGGTAGTCCCACATCAGACGGATATGGTCGAACTTCTCCTTATTCAATATGCGCGACTGCTTGGTGTCACGTTCTGTCCATGGCTGACCCCATGTGAAAGTCCACGTCTCGTTGTCTTCTTCCACTACTTTGTCTGCCAGCCACATCTGCATGCCAGCGGCATTACCAATCATATCCCACACTATCTTGATGGAGTTCGTTGCCAGAGGGTATTCAATCGTCAGTTTTTGCATAATTATGTGCGTTTTAGGCGGTCAATAATGTCATTTGACACTGCAAAATTACAAAAAAAAATGGAATAACGAAGATTTTTAAGAAAAAATTTTGGTAATTCGAAATAAATGTCTACCTTTGCACCCGCTTAACAGCAATGATGGCGGGATAGCTCAGCTGGTTAGAGCGCATGATTCATAATCATGAGGTCCCCAGTTCAATCCTGGGTCCCGCTACACAAAAAGGAATCTTCTCACTGGAAGATTCCTTTTTTGTGTATTGTGGCGTGTAATTCTTAGAACTTATAGTCTACGCCAATACCGATGACATTGTTGGTGCGTGAGTAGGTCTCCTTGCCGTAATCGGTCTGCTTGTTGTAGTCGCTGTAGATGCTGCAGAAGTAGCCGGCATTCAGGCGAACCTTCTCAGTGATGTTCCAGGCACCACCCAGACCTACTGACCAGCTGTCGCAGGCAAAAGAGGTGTTCTGCTCATAACCATCAGACAGACCGTAGTCAGTACGCTGACCACCACAGCTGACGGTAAACTTGTCGTTGATATCCCACTCGACACCAGCGAGGAACTCGTGGGTGCCATGAGTCAGTTCCTTCTGGCGGTCGTTGGCCATCTTGGCGTTTTTGTCATCGAAGAAGTGATACTCCACAGTAGCACGCAGTTTGGGTGTAATCTCATAGCCGGCAGCAACAGAGAGTAGGGCAGGCATGTCGTAACGGGTCTTGGCACCGTCCTCGTAGGGGGCAGTGTAGGCACTGAAGCCACCACCCAATTGCTGTTGGATGGCTTGTCCAATGGCTTGTGCCTGAGCAGCAGTGATGGCACCACCTACCACTAATTTTGTCAACGGCTCCGTTACCATCTTGGTGGTGTTGATGTCTGCGTCCAAGACGTTGGTGTCGTTCTCAGTACTAATCTTGGTACGGAACTCATAGCGTGCAGTCAGCGTGAGGGGACCTTGGTGAAATGCGAGGCTGACAATAGGTGTGAAGCCCCAGCCCTTCTGATCGACATCGAGCATCAGGCCAGCCAGTTTACCCATGGTGGCATGATTGCCGGCAACGACATGACCGCGATAGTAGCCGTCATAGTAGTTGGCACGGAAACCTACTGCTGCAGCCAGACAGTCAAGAACCTTGTAGCTGAAGTTGGCCTGCCAACCATAGATATATTGCTTACCCTTCATCTCGGCATCAATGGTATATTGGTCGGGAGTGATTGTCGGAATGGCTCCTTTGGTAGCGTCAGACAAACCTTTGGTCAGTTTGGTGATGGTGTTGCTAAGCAGTACGTTGAACATGGGGACACCCTCGTCATACTGGACAAAACCACCACTACCCACGATTCCTATCATGCTCGATATGGCCCAGCGGTCTTTCTTGTAAGAAGCAAACAGGGCAGGTACGATAGGTGCCGAAGCCTTGCCCTCATAGAGCTTGCTGCCCTTGTCGGTTGTCAACTCGATGTCGCGATACTGCCAGGGCTTCTGGAAGTTCAGCGACAACTGCCAACCTTCGTGGCCCCATACCAGTCCGGCAGGGTTGGAGAACGTAGCATCGATGTCGAACGAGGCACCGCGTGCCATCATACGGTCAAAAGCAATGTGGTAATTCGTGTTTGTCATCAATCCACCGGCCCAAGAAGCGGTGGCGAACATGGCTGTCGCAGCCATCATAACAATCTTTTTTCTCATTTGGAATTAATTTGGTCAAATTTGCGGGTGCAAAGGTACAAATTTATTTCCAAATAAACGAAAAAACAACCAATTTTCTTCAAAATCTGACACCAATTGATGCATTGACGTACCAGTCGCGGAGAGTCCCCTTTACATTGCCTTCCTTGAAATGGAAACGGGAGAACTGTCCGTAGGCATTAATAAAGAAGCGGTCCCACTGGTAGGTCAGCGACAGGCGAGTGTCGAAGTTGATGGTGACAGGACTGTGGGTGTCGGTGATGGACAGCGGCTCGTCTTTCAGGCGGTACGCATTTTCAACCAACTCGTCATCATCGTAGATAATATCATCGTCGGCTTCCTCACGTAGGTTGGAGTCGTAGCGCCACGTCTTATGGCGGTCATAGACGGTGGCCATGGGCATGAACATGGCGCTGATGAGTAGTCCGCGACATGGTACGAGGTTATAGGCGTAACCTGCACCGAGGCTTAGTTGCCATTGTCTGATGCGTCCGATGTCGTCCATGAGCAGGATGAAATCGGCATTCTCGTCTTCAGCGTAGTCGATGTGGGAGTGATAATACATGGCGCCAACCATGAATGAGCCTGCTGAGCGCTTCTGGATGACTGACTGGTCGTAAGCGGCAGCATAGGAGAAACGCTTTCCGTTGAACATGTAGTAGGCATCGAGCAACAGCGTGCGTGTCTTGATGGGGCTGGCTAGCTTGATAACGTCGTATTCTTCCATGCGAAAGGGCTCGTTGTGATCGTCAAGAAAGGTCCCTTCATAATACACTTCCGGCTTGTCGCTACGGAAGGTGTGTATGCGTAGGTTAATGCCGTAGGAGCCGCCTGTGGCACCAAAGGAGAGAATGCTGCCCTTGTCGCCACCAACGTTCCATGAGTAGCCCAGACCATAGCCACGATAGCCAGCCCACACACCGGCATAGGTGGACGCAGGCGTCTTGATGCGTGGCTCCCATTCCAGGTCGCCTACCATTCCCGTGAACATGGCACCACCATCAATGGTAGACTTCATTTTCAGTTCTGATTGGTTGATGTTGCCTTTGGCAATGACCTGCCAGGGTCGCTTGGGGGCTGTGATATAGCGAGTGTCGACACCTTTTACGGCCATGGTGTCGAGCAGTGTTCCTAATTTGTGGAGAAAACGAAATACACCCTTGGGTTCTTGGGTGGTCTGGGCCGTCAGCGTCAGTGCCGACGTGATGAGTATGGCAAGGATGAATAGACGTTTCATACGTGTCATTTGGCTTTTTGCAGGTGCAAAATTACAAATTTTTCCGCAGAATACGACATTTCTATGGGTAAAGATGGTGATTGTGATAAAAAATCGCTATATTTGCAGCAGTTAATCAGATCGTTCATGAAGAATCTTTTGAAAATATACATCATCGGCATGGTGCTGACCCTCATGGCAGTGGTTGGCTGCACTAACTGTCAGCGGCCGGCAGGCAGTGGTGGTAATGCTGATGATGACGGCTATAACAGTGCAGACTCGCTGGTATCGGCACTGGGTGATATGCGCGATTTCCCACGACTGATAGCAGTAACCGACAGTCTGGAGAATGCGGGCGAACTGCCGTTGGTGAGGGCTATCTTCTATCGTACCATTGCTTATAATCTGATGGGTCAGCAGCGCAAGTCATTCAGTCAGTATTACTTATTGACAAATATGGACTTAAAGACGCTGCAGACCAGGGCCGACATAGAGTGTTACATTTATTCCTATAAAGACTACGTGCGACTACTCTGTGACGTGCGACGCTACGACCGTGCCTTGCGCGAAGCCTATAACGCTGATCGAAAGCTAAGGGCAGCAGGAGAGGGCTCGTTTGTCGATCATCACGACATTGCGCAGATTATCGGTGAGAGTCAGCTATGTCTGGGACAAGACGCTGAGGCTGAAAAGAGTTTCCAGAAGTCGTTGCAGGGTATCGAGGCCCGACTGGCAACCCATCATGCATCACTTGATTTCCGCGAGTGTCAGAAGACCATTAATGCTATTGCTACCGTCTATATGCGCTGTCGGCAGGCTGACAAGGCGGCACCATGGATAGCCAAAGAGGACTCGCTGTATGCTGAGGCACTGAAACTTCCTCAGGCTGACTCCGTCTATCTTGATGAGATGAAGGCTGAGATAACCTATTGTCAAGCTATGCTAGCCCATGCTCAAGGACGTCCTGCCGATGCAGAGAAGGCATTTGCTGCGTATCAGTCTACGCAAACGGCTAAGCAGCCGGGTAATCTTATTAATAGCTGTCGATACCTGATGGCTACTGGTCGTTATGACGAGGCGGCGCGTAACATGCAGCAGCTGGATGCCTTCATGAATGAAAACGGTTACCAGCTCGATTTGGAGAATCTCGGCCGTTTCATGATACCTAAATTCCATGTGAACTTGTTGGCAGGTCTTCGCGACTCTGCTCTGCAGGTGGCTACCCAGATAGCTGGGGCTTACGATGCTGCCTTGGCGAGTCAGAAGAGAATTGATGCCGATCTGATATCTACTATCTATGATACAGAGGGTAAGGAGCGCCAGATTGCTGAGCAGCGTGCCAAGCTGTCGCAACAACGATTTATATGGTCGGCTGTTGTCATGTTCATCATCTTGGTATTCTTCCACATCTATGCCGTACAGCGTCGTAAGGCTTATCGTAAACTGGATGCAAAGAACCGCGAGTTGGACGCTACCAACCGAGAACTTTTGTTGGCTAACGAGCGTGCTGAGGAATCGTCGCGCATGAAGACACAGTTTATCCAACAGATATCCCATGAGGTGCGTACGCCTTTGAATGTGCTGTCGGGATTCAGTCAGGTGCTGGCCACTCCCGATATTAACCTTGACGCTGGGCAGTTGCAGGACATCAGCAAGAAGATAGTTGAGAACAGCGAACGCATCACCCACCTGGTGGATAAGATGCTGGACTTGAGTATGATAAACAGCAATGCTGACATCGAGTGTCTGGATACTGTAACTCCTGCCGAGCTGGCCAGAGAGGCTGTTGAGCAGAGTGGCATCAAGAAGGCACGTCACATGGAATTCCTCTTGCAGGTGTCGTCAGAGGCAGAGAAATGTACCTTTAAGACGAATAGGAAAGCAGCTGTCAAGGCACTGGTGCTGCTATTGGATAATGCTATCAAGTTCACTCATCCCGTGGCATTCCAACGTAGTCATACAAGGCTTCAGAAGGCACATGCCACTTTGAGTGTCAGTGCCAGTCTGCAGCAGGTTATCTTCGTCATTGAGGATACCGGCATAGGCATTCCCCCTGAGCAGGCCGAGAATATCTTTACGGAGTTTGTGCAGTTGGACGAATACGCTGATGGTACAGGCATCGGCCTTTCTATTGCTCGCTCGTTTGCTCGATACATGAATGGCGATGTTGTCCTCGACACCTCCTATACTGGTGGCTCCCGTTTTGTGATGACGTTGGGATTGTAATCTGTCTTCAAATTGATTTATAGCATTATTTTTATAATAAGGTGAAAATTTTGCTGTAAAGGTTGTGTGGTATGCTGATTTTTTTGTAATTTTGCAGCCCGAATTCGATAATAACGTTATATCAATTTTTATGGCAGAGACAAAGAAAATTAAGACTGCGCTCATCTCTGTATTCCACAAGGATGGGCTGGAAGAGTTGTTGAAGAAATTGAACGATGAGGGTGTGAAGTTCCTATCGACAGGCGGTACGCAGACCTTTATCGAGTCACTGGGTTATGAGTGTCAGAAGGTAGAGGACGTGACGACGTATCCTTCTATCCTTGGTGGCCGTGTGAAGACCCTGCATCCGAAGGTGTTTGGAGGTATTCTGGCTCGTCGCGACAATGAGGGTGACCGTGAGCAGATGGCTCAGTATGAGATTCCTGAGATTGACCTGGTCATCGTTGACCTGTATCCCTTTGAGCAGACTGTAGCCAGCGGTGCCAGCGAGGAGGATATCATTGAGAAGATTGATATTGGTGGCATCTCACTGATTCGTGCGGGTGCGAAGAACTTCAATGATGTGGTTATCGTTCCGTCAAAGGCAGAGTATAGCGTTTTGCTTGATATCCTGAACAAGCAGGGTGCGGAAACAATTAAGGAGCAGCGCCGTATGTTCGCCACTCGCGCCTTTGGTGTCAGCAGCCACTACGACACTGCCATCCACGCTTGGTTTGAAAAAACTGCAAAGTAATTGAATGATTGAAGAATTGAATAGATTGAAGATTAATTATGGGATTTTTTAGTTTTGTCCAAGAGATAGCTATGGACCTTGGTACGGCTAACACAATCATTATCAGTGATGATAAGATTGTGGTCGACGAGCCGTCAGTAGTAGCTCTTGACCGCCATACTGACAAGATGATTGCCGTTGGTTCGAGAGCTAAGATGATGTATGAAAAGACACACGACAACATCCGTACCGTTCGTCCGTTGCGTGATGGCGTGATTGCTGACTTCTCTGCCTGTGAGCAGATGATGCGTGGCCTGATTAAGATGGTACATACAGGTAGCCGCCTGTTCTCTCCGTCATTGCGTATGGTGATTGGTGTTCCCTCAGGTTCTACTGAGGTAGAGCTGCGTGCCGTACGCGACTCTGCAGAACATGCAGATGGTCGTGACGTTTACTTGATTTTCGAACCAATGGCTGCAGCTATTGGTATTGGTATCGACGTAGAGGCCCCCGAGGGTAACATGATTGTTGATATCGGTGGTGGTTCTACTGAGATTGCTGTTATCTCACTGGGTGGTATCGTCAGCAACAACTCTATCCGTACGGCTGGTGATGACCTGACGGCTGATATCCAGGAGTATATGTCACGTCAGCATAACGTGAAGGTTTCTGAACGTATGGCTGAGCGCATCAAGATTGCTGTTGGTTCGGCACTAACAGACCTGGGCGATGAGGCTCCTGAGGACTATGTTGTTCACGGTCCTAATCGTATCACTGCTCTGCCTATGGAAGTGCCCGTATGTTATCAGGAGATTGCACACTGCTTGGACAAGACTGTTGCCAAGATTGAGAACGCTGTGCTCAGCGCTTTGGAGAATACTCCTCCTGAGTTGTATGCCGACATCGTGAAGAACGGTATCTGGCTGGCTGGTGGTGGCGCCCTGCTGCGTGGCTTGGATCGTCGTCTGGAGGCTAAGATCAATATCCCCTTCCACATTGCCGAAGACCCATTGCACTCTGTTGCCAAGGGTGCAGGCATCGCCCTGAAGAACGTCAACCGCTTCACATTCCTCATGAGATAACTGGTAGATGAAGAATCTTCTGGAGTTTCTCAGCCGTCATTACCATTGGCTGATTTTCGTATTCCTGGAAGCGGTAGGCCTGACATTGCTGTTTAGCTATAACAGCTATCAGAACAGTGTGTGGTTCTCGTCTGCCAATGCATTGGCAGGCCGCTTCTATCAGTGGACATCAGCCGTGGATTCGTATTTCTCATTAACGAAAGTGAATGAGGACTTGACGCTTCGTAACTACTATCTGGAACGTCAGGTGACGCAGTTGCGACGCTTATATGCTGAGGCTACCCAGGAGAAAGACCCTCAGGAACAGCAAGGCTTAGACTCGCTGAATAAGTATCAGCTTATTCCTGCCAAGGTGGTGAGTAACGAGTTGGGCAAGCTGGACAACCTGATGACTATCGATAAGGGTAAGGATGATGGTGTGGAAGTAGGTATGGGTGTCGCCTGTGGGCGTGGCGTCGTGGGTGTCACCTACTTGGTGTCTGACCATTATAGTGTTGTTATCCCTGTGCTAAACAGTCACTCGTCACGTATCAGCTGTGCCATCCGTGGCTATGGGTACTTCGGTGTGCTTCGCTGGTATGGTGAGGATGCCGCCTATGCCTATGTCGAGGATATTCCCCGTCATGCCCGTTTTAAACGAGGCGATTGGGTGGAAACAAACGGATATTCGAGCATCTTCCCGCCAGGTGTTCTTGTAGGGCAGATCGTGGAGGTCTATAATGCCCGCGATGGTCTGTCGTATAAGTTGAAGGTTCGGTTGACAACAGATTTTGGCAATCTGCGCGATGTGGTGGTCATTAGTGATCGCTCTATTGCTGCACGCATGCGCATGATGCAGGCGGCCCGCGACTCGCTGAAACTGAATGTACATGAGTAAGGGGTGATAAAAATAAGCGTTAAACAATAAACAACAACAGAGGGAATGTCTGCTGATTTCTTTAAACGGTTAGGTTGGTTTGCGGTGTTTTTCCTGGCACAGGTCATTGTGTTTGGACGTATCCATCTGTTCCATTATGCCACACCGTTGTTCTATGTTTATTTTGTAGCGATGTTCCCACGAAATCATGAGAAGTGGGCGGTATTGATTTGGAGTTTCTTCTTGGGACTATTCATCGATATATTCTCAAATACGCCAGGATTGGCTGCCACATCACTCACCATCATAGCAGCGATTCAACCATACTATTTGGAACTCTACGTGCCCCGTGATTCTGCCGATAACCTGATTCCATCGATAAAGACCCTTGGTCCAATGAAGTATGCCTATTATATCGTACCGATGGTGTTGCTTTATTGTCTGCTGTTCTATAGCTTGGAGATATTTACCTTCTTCAATGGTTTCTATTGGCTGATGTGTGTGGTAGGTAGCAGTCTCTTAACGTTGGTATTGATATTCACTTTCGAGATAGGTAGGGGAAATCGTTGACACTGGAAGAGGGTGTACTATGAAGGACTACTCGTTAGATTACAGGCATTATGTGATTGGTGGTGTGGCATTGCTCATTGTGGTGGTGTACATCATCCGTCTTTTTATGCTCCAGATAACGAGTGACGACTACAAGAAGAGTGCGGATTCAAACGCTTTCTTGAAGAAGATTGAATATCCGTCGCGTGGTGGTATCTATGACCGTAACGGTAAGTTGTTGGTGTACAACCAGCCCGCGTACGACATTATGGTGGTAATGAATGAAGCGAAGGATCACTTGGATACTCTTGACCTTTGTGACGCATTGAACATCACACGTGAGGACTTTGACCATCGTATGGAAACTATCAAGGACCGTTCGAAGAATCCTGGTTACTCTCGTTTTACGGAACAGCTGTTCATGAGTCAGCTGTCAGAGGCAGACTTCAGTGTCTTCCAAGAGAAGATGTTTCGTTTCCCTGGTTTCTATATTCAGCGCCGTTCCATTCGCCAGTACCGCTACCCCTTTGCTGCCCATGTACTGGGCGATGTCGCAGAGGTGTCGCCTGCGGATATTGAGGAGGACGACTACTATCAGCCTGGTGACTATATCGGCAAACTGGGTGTGGAACGTAGCTACGAGAAACAGTTACGTGGTGAGAAGGGTATGCAGATTCTGTTGCGTGACGCTCATGGTCGTGTGCAGGGACGTTATCAGAACGGACGCTTCGACCGTCGTGCGGTGGCTGGCAAGAACCTGACGCTGGGGCTGGATGCTGACCTGCAGGCTCTTGGTGAGCGGCTGATGGAAGGAAAGATAGGCTCTATCGTAGCCATCGAACCGAAGACGGGTGAGGTGCTGTGTATGGTTTCGTCGCCAAGCTACGACCCTCGTATGATGGTTGGTCGCCAGCGTTCGAAGAGTCATCGTTTGTTGAGTGAGAATGTGTGGAAGCCGCTGCTGAATCGTAGTATCATGGGACAATACCCACCAGGCTCTACGTTTAAGACCACACAAGGTCTTACCTTTATGACGGAAGGTATTTTGCACCCTACACATACAGCTTATCCTTGTGCGCATGGCTTCAATTACAAGGGTCTGCATGTGGGCTGTCACGGCCATGCTGCGCCGCTGCCGTTGATACCAGCATTATCGACATCCTGTAACGGCTATTTCTGTTGGGGGCTCTATTACATGATAGGTGCGAAGAATAAGTACGGCAGCGTACAGAATGCGATGAATACGTGGCGCGACTACATGGTGTCGATGGGTTTTGGCTATAAGCTAGGTATCGACCTGCCTGGCGAGAAGCGTGGGTTGATACCTAATGCGGAGTTCTATGACAAGGCGTATAAAGGTTCGTGGAACGGATTGACCATTATCTCTATTGCCATCGGACAGGGTGAGGTGAATGCCACGCCACTACAGATCGCTAATCTGGGTGCTACTATTGCCAATCGCGGGTGGTTCATTACACCGCACGTGGTGAAGCGCATCCAAGGTGAGGTGATTGATTCGACGTACAGAACACGACGACACACTATGGCATCTAGGGATGCCTACGATTACGTGGTGCAGGGTATGCGGGCCTCGGCTACAGGTGGTACTTGTCATGAGTTGGCGAAATACGACTTCGTGGCATGTGGCAAGACTGGTACGGCGCAGAACCGTGGTCATGACCACTCGGTATTCATGGGTTTTGCACCAATGGATAATCCGAAGATTGCTGTTGCTGTCTATGTGGAGAACGGTGGATGGGGTGCTACGTATGGTGTGCCCATCGGTGGTTTAATCATGGAACAATATATCAATGGTAAACTCTCGGAGGCTTCTAAGAGGAAAGCGGAGGAGTTGCGGAACAGACATATCTCGTATGGGTCAACGAGTAGATAATTGTGTATTAAGGGATGGAAGCAGATAGGAGACAGCAAAGCGTGTTACGCAATATTGACTGGTGGACGGTGTTGATTTACATCGCCCTGCTCTCGTTTGGATGGATTAGTGTCTGTGGAGCCAGCTACTCGTATGGTGAAACGGATATTTTCTCGCTGTCGACACGCTCTGGTATGCAGATTGTCTGGATTGGCACGAGTATCATGTTGGGTACTATTGTGTTGTTGCTAGATGATAGGATATACGATACTTTTTCTTATATTATCTATGCCCTGTTGTTGCTATTGCTGTTTGCTACTATCTTCAATCCGCATAGTATCAAGGGATCGAGATCATGGTTGGTATTAGGACCATTGCGTCTGCAACCGGCAGAGTTTGCGAAGTTTGCCACAGCCTTGGCACTTGCCAAGCTGATGTCAACCTATGGCTACAATATTCAACAGTGGCGCCATTTTGGTGCTGCACTGTTGGTTATCCTGTTGCCGATGCTATGTATTGTTCTGCAGCGTGAAACGGGATCGGCATTGGTTTATCTGTCTTTCTTTCTGATGTTCTATCGGGAGGGTATGGCTGGTAGCATCCTCTTTACAGGTGTCGCTATGGTCATCTATTTCGTGGTGGGTATCCGCTATGCAGATGTCGCCATGGGTTCATCATCAACGATGGTAGGTCCTTTTGCTGTCATGGTGCTCATCCAATTGTTCTCTGTAGGCATGGTATGGACATACTGTCATCGTAAGTTGGCGTGGCGTATGTTTTTGTGTTCGGCAGGTGCTACTTTGCTCTCATTGCCTTTGATGGCCTTTGGTGTCAATATTGTATATATACAGATAGGACAGGTAGTCATACTGATTGGTTACCTTCTTTTCCAGGCATTGTCGTCACGCATTCGAAACTACTTCTTTATAGCCCTTTTTGCACTCGGTTCAGGACTCTTCTATTATGGCGCTGACTTCATCATGCAGAATGTGATGGAGCCCCATCAACGTTCACGTATTAACGTGTTGTTGGGCCTTGACGAGGACTTGCGTGGTGCAGGGTATAACGTCCACCAGTCAGAGATAGCTATTGGATCTGGTGGTCTGCAGGGTAAAGGCTTCCTGAATGGAACGCAGACAAAACTGAAGTTCGTTCCTGAGCAGGATACTGACTTTATCTTCTGTACGGTTGGTGAAGAAGAGGGCTTTCTGGGCTCAGCAGGTGTCTTGCTACTATTCTTGGCACTCATCTGGCGACTGATCTATCTGTCAGAACGCCAGCCAATGCCCTTTGGTAGGGTTTATGGCTATTGTGTGCTGAGCATCTTCCTCTTCCATGTCTTTATCAATGTGGGCATGGTGCTAGGACTGACGCCCGTTATTGGCATACCTCTGCCGTTCTTTAGCTATGGCGGTTCCTCGCTGTGGGGCTTCACCTTACTCCTGTTCATCTTTCTGCGCCTGGATGCCTCACGCCGACTGGCGTAACAAGAAATCGATATTTCGATGTTTCGAAATTTTGATACAATGAAAAGCGGACCACACTATTGTGCAGTCCGCTAATATTATCTCTTGTTATTTCCTTTAGTTGAACTTCAGAATCTGGCCGGGCTTCAGCTTTGAATTCTTCTTCAAGTGGTTCAACTTCATGATAGCGTTCACTGTAGTACCACGCTTGCGGGCGATAGAGTAAAGCGTTTCACCCTTGCGAACCTTGTGGAAGCGTGACTCATGCTGATAGCTTGCGGCAGGAGCTACAGAAGCCAGCTCAACCTCCTCGTTAACATTGCCATCGAAAGATGATCCACCAACACCACGCAGACGGGTAGCAACAACTGACTCGCGCTGGTAGGTATCCTTATGGAACATATAGTAGTCGTCAATGACATCTTGGTTGCGGAAGTCGAACATCAATGCAGGGTTAAGTGCTACACCGCATAGACGGGTTTCGAAGTGTAGGTGCGAACCTGTACTACGACCAGTGTTACCCCCTAGTCCAATGACATCGCCTGCGCGTACCTCCTGATCTTCCTCTACCAACTGAGCAGACAGGTGACCATAGATAGTCTCCAGACCATTGTAGTGGCGAATGACAACATACTTACCATAGCCGCGACGCTCGTAGCGTACGATGCGTACCTTACCAGAGAATGCCGCACGGATGGTGTCGCCAATATATACCTTAATGTCCAATCCCTTATGCTGGCGTCCCCAACGGGCTCCGAAGTTACTTGTCAGCACACGACTGGTAGTAGGCATGCAGAAGTCTTTCAATGAGATGCGGAAAGAGTCTGGCAACGCCGTTTCCTGGTGTGCGTATTTGTTGCTCCAGTCCTCATAGAGATCTTCGGCAGGAGAGTCGTAATTTTCGGTGAATATCAGTCGCTGTAGTGCTACACTGTCTACAGCTTTCATTTTACGGTCTATGGGGGCTTGACGTGCCAATAGGTCTTGTCCCATCATCGGGAGAGTACATATTGTCGTTATTGTCAGTATTGCAAATTTTTTGATTTCCTGTATCATAAATTTTTAGTTCTTGTTGATTTTCATCCTGTTACGGAAATAAAACGCTGCAAAGTTAGTAATTATTATTTAATAATGTATTTTTTACAGCATTGGTTTAAGGTTATTTTGTGTGTTTTAACACTTTTAACTATTAAATGCAGCAATTAATGACGGTAATTGCCTGATAATTAACATAAAATGACGAATAGCACAAGAAATACTAGATGGGTAGTGACATGACAAAGCGTGCACCATCGGTGTAGGTGGTGTCGAGGTAGATATCACCACCAAGACGTCGTGCGATGGAGCGTGCTACAGTGAGACCGATGCCAGTACCATCGGTATAACTGTTAAGTTGCACGAAATCTTCAAAGATGTGGTCGGCCTCTTCTGCTGGTATGCCAATGCCTGTATCTTCTACGCTGAAGAGAACATATTGAATGTTATGTATGGTCTCTGTAGATACACGTAAGGTGACACTACCTTTTTGGGTAAACTTGCGGGCGTTGTCGAGAAGCAGATCCAGTGCACGTACGGCTTGCTGCAGGTTGGTGCGCAGGGTGACTGTTTCTGTGTCGGCATCGGGCAGGATATTGAATGTAATATGTGTCGCAATAGCAATGCCTGAGTCGGCAGCAGCCTGTGCTGCAATCTCCAGTGCTGAGGTCTCGTCTAAGCGTTCAATGGTGATCTGACTGCCAGCATCACTTAATTCAAGCATTTTGTTGACCAGTTCTGTGATGCGGTTGGTATTGTCAGAAATCTGGCAGTTGATGTTGTGGCGGGCATTGTCGTCAAGCTCTATACCCCCAGAGGTAAGAACCTGTGTGAAACCCGATAGGATGTTGAGCGGCGTACGAATTTCGTGGGAGATCTGCTTGATGAAGTCTGACTTCATCTTCGAGGTTTCGTTGGCGCGTTCGTTGGCCAGTTTCAGCTGTTCGTTCTTCTCAGCCAGGCGTCGCATGGCCCTACGACGGCTGAAGACATAGATGACGAAAAAGATGGCGATTAGTATGACAGCTGTGCCTGTAATAAAATTATGGCTGCGGTTGAGGTCGGCTCTCTGCTGTTCGATGATACTTTCTTTCTGGTGTGTCTCATAGATGATAGCCAGTTCGTCGGCATCGCTGTTCTTCTGCCAGGTAATGGCCGAGTCAAGAGCATTGCATATCTGTCGCGCTACGGCATTAACCGTGTCTATACGTCCTGCTCCCCAGTTGGCCTTGTATTTGTTTAGCATGTATTCCTGGATGTTGTCGAGCGTGAGTTTGTAGCCCCATGATTTCATCATGCGGTCCAGTTCTCGCAGGTTGTCGGCAGCCTCCTCGTAGCGGTGGGCGGCAATAAGATATTCGCAGGCATCTGACATTCCATCGTCACTATGAGCATAGTCAGACTTCGAAAATTCCTCATATTCTTCCAGAGCCTCCTTCGTGTGGCCTGTATGTTGGAAGGCATAGGCCTTGTAGATATGTAGACGGGCGTGGTATTCATTGATGAACCATTCCTCTGCAGATGGGGAGACTGCATATTGGTCGAGCAGTTTCTCAGTACGGACGAGCCACATGGCGGCAATATCGAGCGACTGAGGATTTAGAAAACGGATGGCGATATTGGCAGTATGGATAACCGCGTTTTTCATCCTGATACCTGTAGGATCGGCTTTTGATGCTCGCAGATTACACAGGTATGCTCTTTCAAAGGTGTTGGATGCCTCTTCGATAATTCCCTGCTTCATCTGGCAGCGACCCACACATGTCAGCAGCAAGGTCATGGCCTCATCAGCACCGTTGCCTTTCTCGTCCAGTTCTTCGACAACAGGTGTTGCCACTCGTAAGGATCCCTCATAATCATGCTTGATATACAGCAGGTCGGCAAGGTAAGCTGCCGCATTCTGGTAGGCTATTTCATCGGCAGGGGTATGTCTGCGGGATGTCATCACTTTTCTGTAATACTCTTCAGCTTTGGTGAGTCTTCTCATTTTGTGATAGGCCCATCCACGCTTCAGGTCTGCCTCCATGCGCGTCATGTCACCAGTATCTTCCAGACTGTCGGCAATGATTAACACATGTTCATAGTCTTTCTTTGCTGCAACCTCATTAATGATGCTGTCGGCAACAGAGGTCTTAGCCGGCATGGTATTCTTATGCTGACAGGCTGTCAACAGGAACAATATGGAAAAACAAATGAATAGTGGTCTTATCATATTTTTAGGCGTTTTTTTGTGTTATGAGATGACACCCCAGTTGATGTTGGTCTTACGTAGTTCCTTAAGACGACGCCAGAGCAGAGCGTAGCGGTCGGAACAGCAGAGAGGGTCTTCATCGATGATGAGCTGGGCTTCGTCGCGAGCCATTTGGACGAGTTGCCCATCACGGGCAATATCGGCAATCTTCAGGTCAAAGGCCATACCACTTTGTTGGGTACCCTCCAGATCGCCTGGACCACGAAGTTTCAGGTCGGCTTCGGCAATACGGAAGCCGTCGTTGGTCTCACACATGATATCGATGCGTTTGCGCGTGTCTGCACTGAGTTCATAGCAGGTGACGAGGATGCAGTACGACTGGTCGGCGCCACGTCCTACACGTCCACGGAGCTGGTGCAACTGTGAGAGTCCGAAGCGCTGGGCTTCGAGGATAACCATCACGGAGGCGTTGGGTACATTGACACCTACCTCAATAACGGTGGTGGCGACAAGAATCTGTGTCTCGCCACTGACGAATTTCTGCATCTCGGCTTCCTTGTCTGCAGGTTTCATTTTTCCGTGAACCTTGCTTAGACGGAACTCAGGGAACACCTGCGTTAACACCTGAAAGCCGTCTTCCAGGTTCTTGAGGTCTATCTTCTCGCTTTCCTCGATGAGGGGAAAGACAATATACACCTGGCGCCCCTGATGTATTTGTTTCCGTATGCCGTCGTATAACGACGGCAAGGAACGGTCGAAGACATGCTGGGTGACTACGGGCTTGCGACCTGGTGGCAACTCGTCGATGACGCTGACGTCAAGGTCGCCATAGAGTGTCATCGCCAAGGTGCGTGGAATAGGTGTTGCCGTCATGACGAGGACGTGTGGAGGATTGGTGCTCTTGCTCCATAGTTTGGCACGCTGGGCAACACCGAAACGGTGCTGTTCGTCAACAACAACCATACCCAGGCGGGCAAACTGTACAGTATCCTCAATGACAGCATGCGTGCCGACGAGAATCTGTACAGTACCATCGAGCAGTCCGTCGAGTATCTCTTGACGGCGTTTGCCTTTGACAATACCTGTCAGCATGGCTACCCGGATGGGTAGTCCCTCCAGAAATTCCATGATGGTCTGCAGGTGCTGCTCAGCAAGAATCTCGGTGGGGGCCATGATGCAGGCCTGATAACCATTGTCCAGAGCGATAAGCATGGACATCAGCGCTACGAGTGTCTTGCCGGAGCCTACATCGCCTTGCAGCAGACGGTTCATCTGCCGGCCACTGCCCATATCCTTGCGAATCTCACGGATGACACGTTTCTGTGCTTCTGTGAGTGGGAAGGGTAGGTTCTCCTTATAGAATGAGTTGAAGTGGTCACCCACTTTTGAAAACACATAGCCACGATATTTGCGGCGCTGATCGCTCGCGTACCTTATTATATTAAGTTGTACGAAGAATAGCTCTTCGAACTTCAAACGCAGACGGGCCTGTTCCAGTTGCTTGGCATTCTGTGGATAATGAATGCGGCGCAGTGCCTCGTCGCGACTGATGAGGTGCAGTTTCTGGGTGATGAAGTCAGGAATGGTCTCAGGGATAGGCTCCTTCAGCGTGTCGAGAAGTGTCTTGGTGAGTTTCTCAATGGCACGACTGTTAAGCCCCGCTTTCTTCATCTTCTCTGACGTGTTGTAGTAGGGTTGCATGCCCATGGTGGAAAGCTCCAATTTGTCTGCCTCCTCCATGTCTGGGTGTACCAGCTGAATGCGCCCGTTGAATACCTGTGGTCGTCCGAAGACAACGTATTCGGTGCCCACCTTGTATTTCTTAATGGCACTATCGGCATAGTTAAACCACGTCAGGTCCATCACCTTGCCCAACCCGTCGGTGAAGTGGGCAACGACACGCTTCTTGCGAGCGCTCACGTTAAACGTCTCAAAGCTGAGAATGTGCCCCTTCACCTGTACGAATGGCATGTCGCCAGTGAGTTCGCGGATGGCATAGAGCCTGCTGCGGTCAACGTGCTTGTAAGGGTAGTACTCCAGCAAGTCACCAAAGGTGTGGATACCCAGTTCGTCACTGAGCATCTTGCGGCGGTTAGGACCTACTCCCGCCAGATATTGGATGTCTTGTTGGAGAATAGTCATTAGAGAAGCACTTCTGCTATTTTGAGGTCGTAAGGGGTCGTAATCTTGATATTTTCACGATTACCCTCAACAAGGGTGATGTTGAAGCCAAAAGCTTCGACCACACTGGCATCGTCGGTAAAGCCGTCGTTGTACGGCTGACGGTTGGCAGCCTTTAACAACTGAATGTCGAAAGTCTGGGGGGTCTGCACCAGACGGTAGTCGTTACGGGGAACAGTAACAGATGTCTCGTCTTTCAGATGACGAACCGTTTCTACGATAGGGATGACGGGGATGACGGCCTTCTTCTTGCGGGCTGTCTCGTAGCAGTTGCGGATGACGTCGATTGCAGGGAAGGGACGTACACCATCATGGACACCCACAACGCCCTCGGCATCGTCAGGGATAAGTGCTAAGCCATGCTGCACAGAGTGGAAACGTGTCTCGCCACCATCTGTCATCTGGTACTCCACCTTGAAGTCGTACTCCTGACAGAGCTGGTGCCAATAGTCCTGCTGGGCTTTGGGCAACACAAGTATGATCTGAAGGGTAGGGGAATACTCGCGGAACCGTTCCAGCGTCCGCATCAGTACTGGCTTCCCGCCAATGGGCAGGAACTGCTTGGGTATATCGCTCCCCATCCTCAGGCCCTTCCCGCCTGCCACTATGATGATATAATCCATTTAAGCCATTAAGTGTTTGAAGCGCATGCCTTCTGCTATCTGGTCTGAGGTCTTCTTGTCTACCAGCTGGGCAAGGAGTTCATAGGCAAAGGGGAAGGCGGCAGCAGGACCTTCGGCTGTAGTGACATTGCCATCGACAGTGACAAGGTCTGCAGTGTAGGTGGCACCATCAAGCATCTGTTCGAAACCAGGATAGCAGGTCGCTTTCTTGCCTTCAAGGATTCCTAATTGTCCTAAGACGACGCCAGGGGCAGCACAGATGGCTGCAACCTTACGACCAGCGGCAAACTGGTCGACAACGACCTTGCAGACACCTTTGTGAGCGAAGAGATTGCTGGCACCGGGCATGCCACCAGGCAGGAAGATGAGGTCGGCATCAGAAAAGTCGCCTTGCTCAAACATGATATCTGCCTCGATGTTCACTCCATGTGCTGAAGTTACCAAAGGAAAGTCGCTAATGCTAACAGTTGTTACATCAACGCCTCCGCGACGCAGCACGTCAACGGGAATGAGGGCCTCGACATCCTCGAAGCCGTCAGCTAAGAATACATATACCTTTTTCATCGTTCAAATGGGTTTAATAGGGTTAATGGGCAAGGGCCATAAGATATTGCTTGATGGTTTCCTTCAGTCCGAGGTAAAGGGCATCGCAGATGAGGGCGTGGCCGATGCTGACCTCGTCAGTCCAGGGAATCTGCTGATGGTAATAGGCCAGGTTCTCCAACGACAGGTCGTGACCAGCATTGAGTCCCAGTCCCACACGACGTGCCTCTTCGGCAGCAGCGATAAACGGAGCGATGGCAGCCTCACGATTGGCAGCATAGCCCGAAGCGTAAGGTTCTGTGTATAGCTCCACACGGTCAGCGCCGCAGATCTTGGCACCTTCCACCTGACGTGGGTCGGCATCAACGAAGATACTGGTGCGGATGCCTGCATCCTTGAAGGTTTTGCAGATGTCTGTAAGGAACGCTTTGTTCTCTATGGTGTCCCATCCGTGGTTCGATGTTATCTGGTCGTGACCATCTGGAACAAGTGTCACCTGTGTGGGTAGTACTTCCAATACCAGTTCAGTGAACGAGTCGATGGGATTTCCTTCAATGTTAAACTCTGTCGTAATCTGAGGACGCAGGTCGCGTACATCCTGATAGCGGATATGGCGCTCGTCAGGACGTGGATGAACGGTAATTCCCTGTCCGCCAAATAGTTCTACGTCGCGGGCAACTGTCAGAACATTAGGATTATTGCCGCCTCTGGCATTGCGCAGTGTGGCAATCTTATTGATATTTACGCTTAGTTTCGTCATATTTTTCTCTTTTCACTATTCGTTTTTCACTTTTATTTGTACCTTTGCACGTGCAAAGATACGAATTCTTTGCGAATAAACAGCTAAAAGAGCCAAAAAATATGACGTCACGAAAATTTAGGTTCGCTATTTTCGGTAATACCTACCAACCGAAGAAGTCGGTTTCCATCCAGAAACTGCTGGCTTGTCTGTCTGCTAGAAAGGCAGAAGTGTTTATAGAACGTGAGTTCTATACGTTCCTGACGGATGGCCAGCGCCTGCCAGTAGAAGGCGTGTCTATCTTTGACCAGTCCGACTTCTCTGCCGACTTCGTTGTGTCAATGGGTGGTGATGGTACTTTTTTGCGTGCTGCCAGCCTGGTGGGTGCTAAGCAGATTCCCATCCTGGGTGTCAATACGGGTCGTTTGGGATTTCTTGCCGACGTGAAGGCGCAGGAGATAGAACGCACCATTGATGCCCTTTATGAGGGTGACTATGATATAGATACGCGTGCAGTCATCAAGGTGGAGACGGATGGCCAGCCGTTGAAGGGTTATAGCTGTGCCCTGAACGATGTGGCTATTCTGAAACGCGACAACGCCTCGATGATTACCATCCATGCAACGGTGAATGGCGACTATCTGACAACCTATCAGGCTGACGGACTGATTATGAGTACGCCAACTGGTTCTACTGCTTATTCTCTGTCTAATGGTGGTCCGATTATCGTTCCTGGAACGCATGTCTTTGCGTTGACTGCCGTCGCTCCCCATTCGTTGAACGTTCGCCCTATCGTTTTCTCGGAAGATTGTGAAATCAAGCTTACCGTAGAGAGTCGAACACAAAACTATCTGGTAGCACTGGATGGTCGTTCAGAGAAGCTACCCGATACCACTCGCCTGACGTTGCGTAAGGCGCCCTACCGTGTCAAGGTCATCAAGCGTGCAGGAACCAAGTATTTCCACACGTTGCGTGAGAAAATGATGTGGGGTGCCGACCAGCGCGGATAATCCAACAAATAGCTAATAGCCAACAGCTATTCCTTAGGCAGTTGCAAGATGAAGCGGCTGCCTTCTTTATAGCGGGTGTCGAGGATGACATCACCGCCTAATTGGCGCGCTATGCGTCGAGCGACAGACAGTCCAAGACCTACACCTTCTTTGTATATATTAGACTTATAGAAGTGTTCGAAAATCTTCTCTTCGTCACCCTCTTTGACACCACAGCCAGTATCGGTAACGCTGAGACATACCATGTTGTTATTGAGTTTATGCTGGTAACTGCGAAGTGTGATGGTGCCACCCTCAGGTGTGAACTTGATGGCATTATCCATCAGGTGGTTGAGAATCTTCTGCACCTCCTTGCGGTTAATCATTATCTTGCAGCTGTCCTTGAGCAACAGCTCCAGACGCAGATTAAACGGAGTCTCATTGTCTTGGTAAGGCTCTGCCAGGTATCGTAGCAGGTCGTTACATGCTACCAGGTCAGACTTGTCGATATAGTGGATGCTCTCCTTGCTGGAGAAGTCAAGAATCTCGTCGACGATACGCACAATGGTATTGGTGCTGTGACCAATGCGTTTGGCGATGTCGGCACGTTCTGCGTCACTGGTCAGCGTGCGTGGGTCACTGATGATTTGTGCATAACCACTGATGATGTTCAGTGGGGTACGTATCTCGTGACTCATGTTCTTCAGGAAGTTTATCTTCATGCGGTTTGCCTCCTGTGCCTTGTCGCGTGCAATAAGCAGGTCGTGGTTCTGGCGCTGCAGTTTGCGCAGATAGCGGTTCTTGTTCATGCGGTAGATGATCATGCCTATCAACAGGGATGTGAAGATGACAATAGTAATCGCGTATTGGAGTTGTGTGTTGCGTTTGGCGATAAACATGTTACGTGCCTCGGCATACTCCAAATCACTGGCTGAGCCCATCATCTCTTCTGACATGATGACGTTGTTGACGGAGTCCTTGATAGCCATGTAGTGCTTCTGGGTGTCGAAAGCACGTTGGGTATCGCCCGACAACTCGTAGATTTCCGTTTGGAACTTATATATATCGGTAGTGTTGGTCAGGTTGTAGGTTAGCTGGATGGCCTTTTCGTACTGCTTGTCTGCCACTGCCTTGCAGATGAGTGCGTAATAATAATAGGTGGTGCTGAAGTTTTCTCCCAACTCCTCCTTCAAGGTGATATATTCGGTGAAAGCAGTATTGACAGCTGTCCAGTCACGCATGGCATAGGCCACAATGACCTTAAAGCCGATGGCATCGCTGTAGTCGTATTTCGAACTATTGCCCTTGATAATCTCAATGGCACATTCGAGGTGCTTCATGGCATCCTCTGGCTGGGTGTCCATCTCGATGTTCGACAAATCCATATAGATGGATGCCAGGTTGCTCAGCTGGCTGTGGTCAACTTCACTGAGGGCCTTCTCGAAATACTGATGAGCCAAGGGTATATTGCCACGAAGCGAATAGATGATGCCTCGCAGTTGGGTAGCCTTGTAGAGTTCGTGCAGATCACCGCGACGCTCCATCTCGGCTTGCATCTTCATCGTTTTGCGTAGTGCGCGATAGAAGTGGTTGTGGTTGACATCGTAGAGTACTTCGTTCTTCCAGCAAAGGTAGTAACCGCTGATATTGTCTTCTCCCAAAAGGTAATTACGGTACTGGGCATTGGCCTCATAGAACTGTTGCTCGTCATTTTGATTAAAGGTGGTACGCACTTGCTGTAGCAGTTTTGCTGCAGTGGTGTCTTCCTGGCTTTTTGACTGTCCAGAGGTGTTGATGGTATAGAAGCATAAAGCCAATAATATGATGATGCCGTTAAGGCAACGATTGATTCTTTTCATGTTCACAGTGTCCTTATTAGGGTTACGTGACTGCAAAGTTACCAATAATACACTTAAAATGCAAATGTTCCATGTATTAATCTACAAATGGTCGCCCTTTAACACTTGTTGAGGATTCCTTCAATTCTTAACGGAAGTTAAATATTTCATTTTTCATCGAAAATATTTGGAAGTCACCTCATTTTTGCATTACCTTTGCAGTGTACTATTAAAGTGGTACACTATTACAGCATGATTAACAACTAACAAAAACGATTATGATAGAAGTAAAGAACATCAGTTTTAAGTATGCCGGATCTAAGCATCTGGTATTCGATGATTTCAGCCTTAAGCTGGAGGAAGACCGCATCTATGGTCTCTTAGGTAAGAACGGTACGGGTAAGAGCACGCTGCTCTACCTGCTCTCAGGACTGCTCCGTCCCTCTTGCGGCTCTGTTTGTTGCGACTCTGTCGCAACCAGCAAGCGCACCCCCGAAATCCTGCGCGACATCTTCCTCGTTACGGAGGAGTTCGAGATGCCCGCTATCCGTCTCTCTGAATACGTGAAGCTCTACAAGCCCTTCTATCCTAACTTCTCTGACGAAATCCTTCAGAGTTGTCTGGCTGATTTCGAACTGCCTGCCGATGTACGCCTGGGTGAGCTCTCGATGGGTCAGCGCAAGAAGGCTTATATCGCTTTCGCTATGGCCACCAACACCAAATACCTGCTGATGGACGAACCCACCAATGGTCTGGACATCCCCTCGAAGTCGCAGTTCCGCAAGGTCATCGCCCGTCACATGACGGAGGAGCGCACGGTGATTATTTCTACCCATCAGGTACACGACGTGGAGCAGATGCTCGACCATATCCTTATCCTTGACCAACACTCGGTATTGCTGAATGCTTCCATGCAGGAGATTCAGGATGCTTACACCTTCGAATACCGTACGCCCCAGCAGATGGATGATACTGTTCTCTATGCCGAACCCACGCTGCAGGGCAATGCCGTTATCACCAAGCGTCAGGAGGGTGAACCAGAGACACAGGTGAACCTCGAACTCCTGTTTAACTACAAGACAACCCCAAAGACAGGATCAGTACTTTAATGAATCAACAACCACCAATTATAACGAATTAAACGAATATAAAACTATGAGTACATTTAATATAAATCGATTCGGTCAGGCACTGAAGTGCCAGTTCCTCGTACAGCGCAAGATGTGGATTCGCCTCTTCGGCATCTTTACGTTCGTCATGTTTATAGCAGGTCTGTTCTGGACCCGTGTGCAGGGAACACACTATGATTATATGGTAGAGAACTGGCCTGCAGAAGAAGTTTATAGGAGTTATATGCATTTTGTCGAGCAGACAGTCGTCTTTGGAATCGTCTTCTTCTGTTTCTCCATGCTTTTTGGTGCCAGCTACCTGTTCTCGCAGATGAAAGATACCCGCAAACGCTCTGCTTTCCTGCTTTGGCCAGTGTCTAGTCTGGAGAAATATGTCGTCAACCTGCTGCTCTCCGTCTTCTGGCTGGCTATCATCACAGTAGCTGCCTATGTGTTGGCAGATACCCTGCGCGTCTTTGTGGACTGGGCAACGGGACGTGTTGTGATATGGGGCTTCCCTAAGCTCGCTGAACCTTTTGGCAACAATGCTGCTTTCGAATATTGGCAGTCCGCATGGATGTTCTTCACCTGGGTGTTCTATATCCATTCGCTCTATATCGTGGGTGGTACGCTGTTCCGTCGCCAGCAGTTCCTGCTGACCAGCTTGTCTATCATCGTCGTTGGCTTCCTGCTGATAACTACTCTGAGTAATCTGGACTTTCATATTGACTGTATAGTAGGCACATGGGACGAGAAGACGCATACCTATACGCGGACCTTCTACCCCTTCTTCTATATTCTTCACTCCACGTTGTGTGCCCTCATCGTGTTCCACTACTGGGCTTCCTATAAGCTCTTTACCCGCATGCAGGTCATCAACAACAAGTGGCTGAACGTATAACAAAACCAATTAAAGAGGAAAACATATGATATTCACGAATGATAAAGCGATTTACATCCAGATGGCAGACCGTCTGTGCGACGAGATCCTGTCTGGGACATACAAGGACGACGACCGCATTCCGTCCGTCCGAGAGTATGCCGTGCTGCTGGAGGTGAACACCAACACAGCCGTCAAGGCCTATGAGCAACTGGCACGCGAGGAGATTATCTATAACAAGCGTGGCTTGGGTTACTTCGTCACGAAGGGTGCTCGTAAGCAGATCATGAAAGTGCGCAAGCAGGAGTTTATGAAGGAGCGCCTGCCAGAGCTGTTCCGTCAGATGCAACTGCTGGGCATCACGTTAGAGGATGTTAAAAGTGCATACACTGCAACTTTTGGCAACGAGACAACGTCTAATGAATAAAACTAAGGTAAAAAGCTTGTTTCTATGATTCATTTACAAGACATCAACAAAACCTATCAGGGTGCCCAGCCGCTCCATGTGCTGAAGGGTATCTCACTCGACATTGCGAAGGGAGAATTCGTCAGCATCATGGGAGCATCGGGCTCAGGAAAGAGTACCTTGCTGAACATATTAGGTATTCTGGACAATTATGACTCAGGCATCTACGAACTCGCTGGTGTTCCCATCTGGAACCTCTCCGAGACGCGTGCTGCCGAGTATCGTAACAAGATGATTGGATTCATCTTCCAGTCATTCAACCTCATCTCTTTCAAGACTGCAGTAGAAAATGTGGAGTTGCCGCTCTTTTATCAAGGGGTTTCCAGGCGCAAGCGTCATACGCTTGCCCTGGAGTATCTCGAACGCCTTGGACTGCTCGACTGGGCTGAACACTATCCCAACGAGCTCTCTGGTGGTCAGAGGCAGCGTGTGGCCATTGCCCGTGCGCTCATCACCCGTCCACAGATTATCCTGGCCGACGAACCTACGGGTGCCCTCGACTCCAAGACCTCCATTGAGGTGATGCAGTTGCTGAAGCAGCTCAATGAGGACGAGGGTATCACGCAGATTATCGTTACCCACGACCCCACGGTGGCTGAAAAGACGAATCGCATAATACGTATCAAGGATGGAGTTATTGAATGAAATATGGCAGACAGCACGGCGCAATAAGCTCCGCACGACACTGACAGGCTTTGCAGTGGCGTGGGGTATCTTTATGATTATCGTGCTGTTGGGTGCCGGCAACGGACTCATCAATGCCAACCTGAAGCAGAGCGAGCGCTTCCTGTCCTCGTCGATGGTCGTCTTTGGCGGATGGACGTCGAAACCTTATCAGGGACTGAAGGAAGGTCGCGACATCCGTCTGCACGAGAGCGATATGACGATTACTGAGCGCGAATTCTCTGAGAACGTCGATGAGGTGGGTGCCCAGTACAACACGTCTGCAACCATCAGTCATGGTCAGCAGTATGTCTCAGCAAGTATCAGCGGCGTCTATCCCAACCACACGAAGATTAATAAGGTGGAAATGTTGCATGGCCGTTTCATCAACCACATTGACGTCAAGGAAAGCCGCAAGGTGCTGGTGTTAGGCAACAAGCAGGCCAAG